>Ga0181574_10000258_pt1 | contig 48730 bp, 47 predicted proteins | sample 101ome_24_FD_145600 | JGI IMG/M metagenome (GOLD analysis project Ga0181574, IMG submission 145600) | Coastal salt marsh microbial communities from the Groves Creek Marsh, Skidaway Island, Georgia - 101410AT metaG (spades assembly) | ecosystem: Environmental > Aquatic > Marine > Intertidal zone... | reverse complement strand
AAAGTGCGCCGCATAATCTTCCCTGTGGTCGTGAGAGGCAAGGAGGTCACAAACTCTATCAGCCGCGGTACCTCATGTTTTGCCAGATTATCTCTGACCAATTGTTTTAAGTCGTTTGCGAGGGTATTGCCGCTCGAGTTAATAATTTGACTTGCCTGCGTTGGTTGTTCTCGCTGCTCAGATCCAACAGCCCGATGCCACTTCCCTACTAATACCCGCTCAGGTACCATAATTGAATGCGGTTGTTTCTCCTTATTCTATTATTTCCAGCCCTATCTTTTGCGCAGATACCTCATACGTTTACGAATGGTGAGGTCGCGGATGCGGGAAAAATCAATGAAAACTTTGAAACCTTGAGGCAGCTTTTTTCAGAGAGCCTTCGGCCCTTGAACGAGCCCGCGTCTGCGGAAAACGCAGGGCGTTCCGCGCAGCCAGCGGAGCGCTTCGAGGTGGACTGTACTGAAGACGACCAGGCCTTAAAAAATGCCATCGCAGGAGGGCATTCTGCCATTACCGTCTTGGCCGGTACGTGTGACGCAAACACCGACGATATTGATATCAACGGTCGACGGCTCGGCATAGTTGGTGTGGAGACCAATGGGGTTAAACCGGTTCTTGACACTAACGGTGGGCGGTTTAACTCAAGTGCAAGTCTGATTGGCTTAAAAAATCTTGTGCTACGAGGATCCGTGAGAACCGCGGTAGGGTTTTTGGGGCTTACCAATGTGGATGTCGATTGCTCATCGATCACAAATCCGCTCGAACATGGAATCTGGGTGTACGGAAGCCAGCTTTACTTTATAGGGTCGTCACTCAGTGGCTGTGGCGGCATGCAAGTTGCCTTCAATGGAATCGTTTATGCAGCCGCAAGCAACGTATTAACAGTGGTAGACGCAGGACGCGGGCTTAACTTGTTTCAGGGCGCTCGTGTCTGGTCAGAAGGCACCTCATGGCAAACTGCTGGTAATGATTTAATGACCATAGGGACTGGAAGCGAGCTGACAATTTTGGGCTCGCCAACTGTTTTAAATGGGGACATTGAGGTTAAAGCTAGCGGGTTGCTGTCCGTTTTTGAAGGGGGCGGAACATGCCCAGTTGAAGAGCCAGATGGTGCCATTTCGCTTGGGTTTGCCGCGATACTCAACTGGCCAAACAGGTGCGACAGTCGCTACTCAGTGTCTTGTAAAGACGCCCTGCAACTCGTGGGATACTCCGACGGACTGACTTGTCGATAGCTTTCCTGGTGAGAGCCGCACCTTGGTTAGCCTAAATTTGAACTCTGACGTCTGATAAAATCACGCAGTCATGGTCTTTAGTTTAAATCGCTGGGGCTTTTAAAAAATTGAAAATCAATCTATGTGCTGCGGAATCTTAGTTTTGCTATCTCCCAATCCCGCAAAGTGCGCCGCATAATCTTCCCTGTGGTCGTGAGAGGCAAGGAGGTCACAAACTCTATCAGCCGCGGTACCTCATGTTTTGCCAGATTATCTCTGACCAATTGTTTTAAGTCGTTTGCGAGGGTATCGCTGGGTTCGACGTGTTCCGCGAGGACCACAAATGCCTTGATAACCTCGGTGCGCTCCTCATCGGGTACCCCAATGACAGCGGCAAGCTGCACCGCATCACTTTTGAGCAAGCAATCCTCGATTTCCGTTGGTCCGATCCGATAACCCGAACTCGTGATGACATCGTCCGTCCGGCCATGAAACCAGAGATAGCCGTCCTCATCCTGCTCACCCAGGTCTCCCGTGATCATCCAGTCACCAATGAATTTGGCGGCGGTCGCCGCGGGGTTGTCCAAATAGCCGCTGAACATGGCCGGGTGGGGCCGCTTGATCGCGATATTGCCTGTGGTGCCTATTGGCACTTCGACCCCTCGGTCGTCCACAATGGCGCATGTCGAGCCCGGCATTGCCTTCCCTAGAGAGCCATGTCGGGTTGTCATCAACCGCGGGTTTGTTCCAATCATGCCGTTGCATTCGGTTTGCCCAAAACCCTCGCTGATCGTAAGACCGAAGCGCTCATCAGCCCACAGTGCGAGCTCCCGGCCAACAGCTTCACCACCACTTAGGACAACCCGAAGCTGGATGTCGTAGGTTTCCTCAGCCTCAATTTGCCGCATCAGCTTGAGTACCGTTGGAGTGAGTAGTGATACGGTAATCTGATGGTGTTCTAAAATTCGATACGCCAGCTTCGCGTCAAAACCCTGCATCTCGGTTGAAACGACTCGACACCCCGAGTACCACCCGATGAGTAGAATGTTTATCAGTCCTGCAATCCACGCCCAGTCCGCGGGGGACCACAAGACGTCGCTGGGTTTCGGCCCGTAATCGTAGTAGTACTCAAACAGCGGCTTGTTGCCGAGTAAAACGCGATGGGGCATGAGTACCCCTTTGGGATTGCCGGTGGTGCCCGAGGTGTAACTTATCCATGCGGTATCTTCAGCACGGGTTTTAACATTCTCATACTCGGGGGATTCTGCAGACAGAGACGACCAAAAAGCGAGCACACCGTTAATGTCGGCCCCGGATTCGTTCTCGCCAACGACCAGAACATGCTGGAGTGCTGGACACTGGCCTCTGATTTCCAGCACTTTCGCAAGATTGTTGGCGTCAGTAATGCAAACCCTTGCTCCGCTACTTTGCAGTCTATGCCTGACACCATCGGGACCGAAGAGCACGGATGCTAAACAGGACACAATGCCTGACTTGAAGCAGCCGATGTGTGATATTGCGCACGCGGGTGACTGGGTTAGCATGACTAATACCCGATCCCCTTTGACCAATCCAAGTGTGCCTAAAAGGTTGGCTAATTGATTCGCGTTGGATCTGATCGCTGAAAACGTGAAATTCGTTGCGGCGCCATCCAGAGATTGATGGGTTATTGCGATACGGTTTTCGTCGTTCGCCCACCTGTCGCAAACCGCATCTGCAATATTGAAAAACTCGGGGATCTGCCACTCAAACTTGTCGCAGATTTCCTCGTAACTACCGCCTTTGGGAAGATCCATAGCTGCTCCACAGGGTGCTCTTTCGGATAGAGAGAGGCGCGTTAGCCGTATAAGTCCCGCCGTCGCTTGAAGGCGGCTTTCACGCCATCTTTTTTGAGGGTGCTGAAAAAATCCTTGAAACTATCAAATTGATGATAGATAGCGTCAAGGTCTGCGCCTCGTCTCACCGATGACTCCATGCCCATGTTCTCAAACCAGGTATTGGAGACTTCTTTTAATATCGACAGATTTTCTGCAGGGGATCTGGCAATGTGCGCTGCGACGGATGCCACCCTCTCGTCGAGCGCCTCGTGGGGCACAACCTCGTTAACGAGACCAATTTTTTCAGCTTCATGGGCGCTAATGAGCTTCCCTGTGTAAAGCAGCTCTTTGGTTTTACGATAACCAATCAGCATTGGCCAGAACATAATCGACGGCGGTATCCCAAGGTCTCTGCCGGCGGGGTGCCCGAAGCGTGCCTGCTCGCTGACAATTGCCAAATCGCAAACCCCCAGAAGTTCTCCCGCTCCCGACAGGCAGTCTCCCTGGACCTTGGCGATAATGGGCTTTGGATAGCGCCATATTTTCATCCAGTAGTCGACAATGGTTTGCACGTCCTCTCTGTCTTGGGCGAGGTCAATGCGATCAGTGAAATTGGTGGGGTACTGACTAGTGATCCAGTGCTCCTCCCTGAGGTCGTAGCCAGTGGAGAATGCTTTGCCAGCGGCCTCGATAACAATCACGCCCACATTGTTGTCGTCCCTGCAGGTTTCGAGAGCCTCAGCGAGTTCATTAAGTACCTGCCAGGAGAGGGGGTTCAGGTCGTCTGGTCTGTTGAGTGTGACCGTGCACACCCGGGCGTTGATCGAAACTAGCGTCATCGGCGCGTTATTCATCAGCATGGCCTCTCGTTTGACTGTCGATAGCTGAAAAAAGGGTTCATCTTTTCCCTAATGCTTCTCGCGAAGCGCATTGCGTATCATTCTACTGCTTTGGCGGAGGGACAAAATCTATCCACCCGGTGAAGATCATTTTCTCGTGAGTGTTTGACACCACGCCGTGATGCATGTGGGTCATGTCACTTGGCCAGATAATCAGTTTTCCTTTTTCGCAGGGAGTGATCACCTCTTGATGAGGGAAGGCCGTGCCTCCACCGGGTGTATCTGTGAGGTAAAGCATCCACACCAAGGCGCGCTGACAATACTCGATTCGATCTCTTTCACAATGAACTGCCGGATAGCCGCCTCCCTTCGGATACCACTGGATATTGGCATGCTTGGAGAACCACAGTGCGCCCAAGCCATCAGCGCCGGTGCTGTAGTAATAGGTCTGAAGATAGCTCTTTACGTGTTCAATAAGTGAGTCGAAAAATGCTTCAAACTGACCGTATAGCTTTATCGGTATTGTGATATCGAGGCTATCCTTCATCGTCTTGTCGACGCGGGGATTTTCCCCAAGCCTGCCTGGCTGTGCCTGATGCCGATTGTGCTCAAAGAAATTAACAATGTCGTCGCACACGGCTGCGTCGATTTCATAAGTTTCTATGAAGGTGGTAACAGCCATAGCGTCGATGCCAAAAAGCCCTTGAGTCAGTTGGAATTTACTCTATGCTCTCCTGAAGTACAGGAATAAACAAGCGATCCCTGAGGACTCCGCTTACATTAATGGGAGGCAGTTCCTTCAATGACGAACACCTATGCTCACCTAACTTCCCTGTTAAGCCCTGCGGACGCTGAGCAGATGTTGGCGATTGCAGAGCAGCTGGGTCGATTCGGGACCTACGCCGATGAAGGTACGAGTGAGGGGTTGGGTGAATCGCTGCCTCAGCGGTTTGATGTGGGCTCAAATTACGTGATCCGGGGGCTGGATGGGAAGGGCTGTACCGACGATCCGGCGATTGCATTGGGGCGCACTAACTATTTCAGGGAAACATACGTCTATGGTGATGAGCAGCGGGTCGCGGGTATTGAGTCATTTGCGCTACACCCGCTAATCGGCCAGTCTGCGCGCTCTCTCATGGACGCAGAGGTACTTGTACCAGCCATCGTCTACGCCAATATTCTTGTGCCGGGCCAGGAGCTTGCCATTCATACCGATGTGCCGGAGTTCAGAGGCCTTAATAGGAAGAACGCGCCCCAGTGGCTGCTGGTATGCATGCTCCACTCTGGATTATTTGCTAGCTGGCGGGTGCCTATCGCGACCTGCGTGGCGTGGTTCGGCGGTAATACCGGCGGCGCATTTACCTTTTATCCTGATGGGGCGTCGGGACGGCGGGAATCCATGCCGGCGGATCACAACACCGCGATAGTTCTCGATACCGACAGAGTCTTCCATGGAGTAGAGCGAGTGAAGACGGTGTCGCTTGGGGAAACATCCGCGGCAGGCATAGCAGACGTCGGTAGCGGTGCGAGTCTTACCTATGTGGGGCATGGTAGGTGGCGCCTTGAGACAACTGAGGGGAGTGGCTTCGATTACGGATGGGCCGATCTGCGATACTCTATTTCCTGGAAAGGATATTGTTTTGACAGTGCGGCTAGTCATCAGAAATGGCGGGCGGGGGAAGATTCCCTGACTATTGGCCAGGTAAAGCATATTTTCGAGGCAGATTTGGGCCAGCGGGGCATCAAGAAAACCGACACCCTCTCGCCAAACGACTACGCGCAGTTACTCGTGCAAACCTATGTTGGCTTCCCTCAGGGTGCGTCTACTGGCTGAATTTCCTCGCTCTAGGCTTTCGTCGCTCTTCAGACTCGCTTCGTCGAATAGGTAGCGCCGAAAGTAGGACAAAGCTTGGACGACTGATGCTTGTTGCTGGGCATCGCGTAATGATGGGGAGTTCTTCGGGGGAAGCGAGGAGAATGGCGTGAAAGCCAATCTCGGAAGGTTGGAGCAGGGGGTGCGCCTCTGCCTGGGTGCCATTGGCGTGGTTGCCGTTTTGCGATCGGATGAGTTCGGACCGATCGAGGGTGTCGCCCTCCTGCTATCAGTGTTCTTGATTTTGAACGGGCTTACTGCGCGCTGTTATCTGTGGGCTTTGCTGGGACTGAATAGCAGAGGAGCTGTCTGTGATTTAGGCCGATCCAGCGAGCAGTCAGTTCAGTGAGCCTAGACCACCCGACGATCTGATGTGTCAGCTGCTCTGTTGAGCGACTTGCTGGCGGTTACAAAACATCCGTTACCCACAATAAATCCGAAAGCCAGCACGATCAGCATGGCGGCTCTAAGGTTTTGCGCCCCAAGTAGGTCAGCGAAAGCATCACTTAATAAGCCCACGACCAGCGGCCCAGCCCCAAGACCAATCATATTAATCACGAAGAAAAGGATGGCGGATGTCATGGCGCGCATTCGCGGTGTTACAAGTGTGTGGCAGAGGGCTATGCTAGGCCCCAGATAAAGTGAGTTCAGGATATTTGCAGGGAACAGAACGTAAAGAATCCACTCTGTTCGATCGCTAAAAATGGCATAAGCCATGAAAGGGAGCGCCGTAACGTTACCCAAAATCGGCACCCAGATATACCAGCGCCTTTCTGTTTTACCTAAAAAATCGGCGAGCATTCCTCCGCCAAAAGTTCCGATTGCACCAGCGACCCCTGAGACTGCTGCGAGTGCAAACCCAACCTCACTGATACTCATGTTGTGACTACGCATTAGGTAGGAGGGAAAGAAGTTGCCGTTGCCATAGGAGATAAGGGCGGTAAAGGCGCAGCCGCCGGCGATCCACCAAAAAGCCCGTTGCTCGTATAGGAGCGAGAGGGTAGTGCCTAGAGTTGGCTTTTCGGTCGATATGCCTTTATCAAAGCGCCCTCGAAGGGGTTCTTTGATTAAGGTGGGTAGTGCCAGCGCGAGCACAATGCCGGGCACTCCGACAATGAAAAAAGCCATCCGCCAGCCGAAAACCTCTGCCATGTAGCCGCCCCCGGCAAAGCCAGCTAAGACTCCAAGGTAGATACCAGAGGAGTAGAAGGAAAGGGCGGTACCTCGTCGGTCTTGTGGGAAATAGTCGCTGAGAAGGGAGTGGGCTGGGGGAGAGCCTCCCGCTTCACCGAGGCCTACCCCGAGGCGCGCTGCCACCAGCTGTCCATAACTTGACACTAATCCGGATATGGCGGTCATGCCGCTCCAGACTGCGAGCGACAGCGCGATGATGTTTCTGCGGTTACCCCGGTCGGCGAGCCAGGCGATGGGAATTCCGGCTGTTACGTAAACCAGGGCAAAGCTGAAACCCGACAGAAGCCCGAGCTGTGCATCCGACAGGTTGAGTTCGACTTTAATTGGCTCCTGGAGAATGACTAATATCTGTCGGTCGATGAAGTTAAAGGTGTAGACGAGCGTCAGAATAAAAAGAACGAACCAGGCAGTGCCTCTGGTGGGTGCACCAGTTTGCTCGTCTGTTTCGGGGTTCACTAACTGATCATCCATCGATTGGGAGTGATCCTTGCTGTTCATACTAGAGCATGGCAGAAGCTAGACTATAAAACACCCTCCGTGTCATTCTGCTATGCTTGGCCCCCAGCTGATTTTCTTAGTTTCCAGTCATGGCAAAGTCAACGCAGCCTCTTACACATTTAGACGAGCAGGGTAATGCTCGAATGGTCGACGTCGCTTCCAAGCCCGATAGTGAGCGTGTGGCTACGGCGACCTCTGCGATAGTTATGCACGGGGAAACATTGGCGACAATATTAAGTGGGGATATCCCCAAGGGCGACGTCTTTGGTGTTGCACGGGTCGCTGGAATTCAGGCAGCCAAGCAGTGTTCAAACCTTTTGCCCCTCTGTCACCCACTGGCACTGTCGGGAATCGAGATCACCCTCACCCCCGATGAGTCTCTTCCCGGTGTTGTTATATCGGCGACCTGCAAAGTAGTGGGAAAGACAGGTGTTGAGATGGAGGCTCTAACAGCGGCCTCTGTGTGTGCTCTAACGATCTACGATATGTGTAAGGGAATTGACCGCTCAATGACTATTCAGAACACCCGTTTAGAATCGAAGCTGGGCGGTAAGTCAGGCGACTGGCATCGCGGGGCTGCGTGCTAACAATCCGTTTTTTTTCGCTGCTTCGTGAGGCTCTGGACGTCGAAACCATGACTCTTGAGTGGGATCTTCGTTATGGCAATGTTGAGGAGCTGAAGCGGTCGCTAATTGCTTCCGGAGGAGTCCTGTGGGAGGAGCAGCTGACGCACCCAAATCTTATTCATGCCGTGAATCAAGTGGTGGTCGAGCCTAAGCATTCGCTTCAGGACGGGGATGAAATTGCTTTTTTCCCCCCTATGACAGGGGGCTGAGGTGAGTGTCACCGTGCAGCGAGAGCCTTTTGATGGGGCGTTGGAGTATGCAAGTCTGACCTCATTGGGTCATCCAGCGGCAGCAGTATTTTCTGGTTTCGTTCGTGACTATGGCTATTTGGGTGATGTTTCTGTGCTTGAGCTCGAGCATTATCCCGGTATGACGGAACGAGTTTTGTCTGACATTGGGAACGAGGCCGCACATCGATTCGAGCTTCTGAATTGGCGGATCATTCACCGGTATGGCGCGTTGAATTCAGGTGAGCCGATCGTGTGGGTCGGCGCTACTGCGCAGCACCGATCGAATGCTTTTTCCGCATGCGAGTTCATGACGGACTACCTGAAGACCAAAGCACCGTTTTGGAAAAAGGAAATAAGTGCAGAAGGGCATTCATCATGGGTGGGTGCGCTCGAGCAAGACACAATGCGTCAGCAACGCTGGGAAGAGGTAGATTGATGGATGGAAACGCTTTTCGACAGGCACTTGGCCGTTTTTCTACGGGAGTGTGCTTGATCACCGTTAACGATGAGCAAACAGGCCGTCTCGCCCTGACTGCAAACTCGTTCTCCTCAGTTTCTCTTGACCCCCCTCTGGTGCTGTGGAGCATTCAAAATAACTCCGAGTGTTTCAGGGAATACACTGAAAATGAATACTTTGCTTTCAGCGTACTGGCTAGCGAGCACGTGTCTCTATCAGGTAAGTACGCTCGCCGGGGTGAGCACGCCATTGACCCTGAAGAGTTTGAACAAAATGCTCAAGGCGTCCCTGTATTAAAGAACGCAATTGCGCAGTTTGATTGCCGCCTGTTTGCCCTGCACGAAGCGGGCGATCATCACATCATAGTCGGACAAGTCCTCGATTTTATTGTAGTAGACGGAGCCCCGCTGTTGTTTAGTAATGGTCAGTACGATGGGTTGGCTTCCCTGAAGGCATGATACTTCCCATTCACTACTGTTCGAGCTGTGGATCAAAAACGGCCCGTAGCATCCCCGAAGGAGAGGATCGTGAACGAGACGTCTGTCAGCAGTGCGGCGTGATCCACTATCTCAATCCAAAGGTGATCGTTGGCTGCTTGGCAGAGCATCAGGGCCGGATCTTACTCTGCAAGCGTGCAATCGAACCCCGTTACGGTCTGTGGACCCTGCCGGCCGGGTTTATGGAAAACGGTGAAACGACTGCGGAGGGTGCCGCGCGAGAGACCCGGGAGGAGGCTGCTGCGGTAGCCGAGAATCTTTGTCTTTATCATCTGTTCGACGTGCCTCAGATTAACCAAGTTTACGTCTTCTATCGCTGCGGTATTCAGAATGGGGAGTTCGGTGTTGGGCCAGAGAGTCTAGACAGTGGGCTATATACCCCTGACGAGATCCCGTGGGATAAGCTCGCGTTTCCGGTTGTTAAAGAACTGCTGGAGAAGTTTTTGAGTGACACGGAAAAGGGCAGCTATCCCATTCGACAAAGTGTCATCAGGCACCCGCGAAAGCGATAACGTGGCTGCTCAGTTTGAATTCTAATTAAAGGAGAGTTGAAAATGGCGTTCCCAAAAGTCGGTAACGTTGCACCACAGTTTTCATTAAGGGACCAAAATGGGGAGATGGTCTCCCTAAAGCAATTTAAGGGGTCGCATACAGTGATCCTGTATTTTTATCCGAAAGCCATGACGCCCGGTTGCACCGTGCAGGCTTGTGGATTGCGAGATGCCGCACCCCAGCTGAGAAAACGCGACGTGGTTGCCTTGGGGGTAAGTCCTGACCCCGTCTCTAGATTGGCGAAGTTCATGGAGCGTGATGGGCTTAACTTTACGCTTTTATCCGACGAGGACCATGCAATTGCCGACAAGTATGGTGCCTGGGGCCCCAAAAAATTTATGGGGCGGGAATTTGATGGCATTCTCAGAACTACTTTCATTATCGGTAAGGACGGCCGTCTCAAGGCCGTTATGGATAAGGTAAAGACTAAGTCTCATCATGACGACGTTTTGGCGATTATCGACGGGCTGGATTAGGCCGAGGAGGGCGGGTGTTCTTGTAACCCTCGTTCTCATGGGAGTCGCGAGTGGCCCTACGAGAGTAGCGGCTCAGGAACTAGAGCCGCGTAGCTACATGAATATCCCGATCAATCAGCAGTTTTTGATTGTTGGTGTGGGGCATAGCACTGGTGAGGTGACACCCAGTCCCACCGTGCCTGTAGAAGACGTGGAATTGGATATCAATCTGCTGGTCCTGGCCTACGCGCGTAGTTTCGATCTTTTGGGTAAGTCAGCAAAATTTGACGTCCAGACCTTTAGAAGCTGCTACGAGGGTTCGGGCCTAGTGTATGGAAACGCTGAGCGTGTAGACCGCTGCGAGTGGGGCGACACACGCGTTAGGCTGTCTTGGAATCTACTGGGCGGGCCGGCGCTGCCCCTCGAGGATTTTCGGCGTCTTTACAAGCCGGGGTTTACCCTCGGGGCCTCCGTGCAGGTTGAGGCACCCACAGGTGACTATAAGTCAGAGCGTCTGATTAATGCGGGGACCAATCGCTGGATGCTTCGGCCGGGTTTCGGCATGTCCTACCAATGGGGAAGCTGGTATGCAGATGCTTCACTCGATGTGAAATTCTTTCAGGATAACAACAACTACCTGGGTAACCGGATTGAACAGGATCCCATTTATCAGGCTCAGTTCCATGTGGTGCGCTATTTTCCAAAAGGTATCTGGTTTGCCTTTAACAGCAACTTTTATCGAGGCGGTCAATCCTACCGAGACGGGGCGCCGTTACTCAACGACCTCGAGAATTCCCGTCTTGGCTTGACAGCGTCTTTCCCGTTAAGCAAGCAACATTCGATCAAGTTAAATGCAAGTCGTGGCGTGGTCACCCGGATAGGCTCCGACTTCGATTCGGTGGCGCTGTCCTATCAATATCGCTTCTAGGGGCGTCGTGTTGGACAAAGTAGTGTCTGAATAGGTGAATAAGTTTATGGTTCGAGAACTCCCTCGTCTTCTTGTCACGGGTGCTGCTAGCGGCATCGGGAGGGCTTGTGCTTTACATCTGTATTCGCAGTACCGGTTGATTCTGGTGGATATCAACGAACATGCTCTTGAGAACACCGCCTGTGAAGTACGGGAGCAGGGTGGCGTGGTTGAGGTCTTGCTTACCGACTTTTCAAGCAAAACAAAAATTAACAACCTGGTTGACGTAGTCTCCGAGACCGGGCTGCTTGATGGGTTGATACATGCCGCCGGTGTTGGTCCAAATCAAGCATCCGGTGAAGACATAATTCGGATTAATCTGATCGGTACGGCTTATTTACTCAATTCGCTAGAGAGCCATTTCGCGTCTAACGCCTCACTGGTGCTTATTTCTTCTCAAGCGTCATACTTCGCCCAAGGGTGGCTGTCGGCGCGAGCCCTAGAGCATCTGAAGAATCCACTGGCTGAGGGTTTTTCGAAATCGATCGAGGCTGAGTGCGTGGGACGGGATCTGTCATTTGGCGAGGATGCCTATGGGGTGGCTAAAATGGGTGTCCGTGTTCTCGCGGAGCAAGCTGCGATCCGCCTTGGTAGCAAAAACATTCGCTGCAATACGATTTCCCCCGGCATCATCGACACGCCTATGGCCAGACACGAAGCCAAGCATCTCGAAGGTATGCAGGCAATGACGGAAATCACGTCGCTGGGGCGCTGGGGCAACCCAGAAGAGATTGCCCAAGTAGCTGAGTTCCTACTGTCGAGTTCTGCGTCTTTTGTGACCAGTGCAGACATTTTGGTCGACGGTGGATCTACCAAACCGATGCTGGCATGGGTAACCTCTCAGGCGGAAGGAGTGGGCAGGTAGCCCAGTTAATCCTAGGCTCAGTGAGTCAAGCCAAAAGTTTCAGTGGTGAAGTGACCATGAAAGCCAAAGGGTACATGGTGATGCAGAATGGCGGCACCGTACTCAATGGAGGGATCCTCGGCATCCCTGACTTGAATCTCGGATCGATGATTCGCTGCGTCGTAAACAACAGAAAGCAGGTAGCCTGAGCGGGGATCGGCCGTTCCCCACCGGGGCGCAAATAGTGCCTCCGATGTATGACAGTTTGTTCCCACGTCGCCAGATTTTAAATCGCCAGTTTCGGTATCCAGCCGGATGACTGTATTGAAAAACCCCTGATTGTCAGGTTGGCTATGAGCCACAAAGTAACATCGATCGGTTGGTAGCGCTGTTTGTTGGGGATTCCACGCTGGGAATTCGCCAATTAGACCGTTCTCATAAGGAGACAGCAGTGCTCGCCCCGTCTTCGTGTTGAGGCGCAAGCGCATCAAGCTTGCGCCAGTTACCTGTTCGACATTGAAGACATCATGTAGCCAATCAAAGCCCCGGCTATCGTTCGATTGGAAGAAGTCAACAATAAACTCCTCGTCGCGCTCGAATGCATTACCAAAATGCACAACGAGTGCCGGCGGCAATTCGAATTCTTTTACGAGTGCCATCGTCCTCAGATCGACAAGAAGTCCTCTCACCGGCTTCTTGGGGTCGTAGCTCATGGATTCGCTCAGAGTGCGAAGGCCCATAAGCGGACCGCTCAAACCAAAGCGTATGGAACTCACCAGAAAAAGCCCATAGTTTTCGCTGAGAGCGAAGTCATGGATGAACGGAAAATAGGGGAGAGGCACACGACAACTTTTAACGGGTCCACCGTTGGCGGGTATGTCATGAATATCCAGTGCGCAACGAATACCCGAGATGCTTATTCCCGTGAGATTGACGCCAAAATTTATTTGATGACCGGTCTTGCTGTGAATTTTTCCATGGGCGCTGAGTGTTTTCCTGCTATTCAACAGGCCATCGTAGAGCTCTGGGCCTAGCGTTTCGAGGGTGCTCGGGCACAGGCGAAATGGTTGGCCGCCCTCATAGAATGCACAGAGTTTTTCTCCATGCCATGAAACGCCGGTATTTGCCGGATTGGAGATTGGCCGAAAAAGGTTTCGCAGAATTCCCCCCTTAATCTGCGTGCCAAAACCTCGCTGCGTAATGTGTCCCTGACTTTGGTCAGAAATAAATTTTGGTGTACGCACATAGCGATTTTTGAAGTGGACCTCTCCCGACTTAAAGGTGATTGCGCTCACCATACCGGGGCCGTCAAACCAGTGGCCGTAGGCCTCGGAACCCGCGTTCATGGCCCCTGGGCCATTTCTAAAGAGGGTACCCTCAAGATCAGTGGGAATCTCACCGCGGACCTGTTTAACGGTGTAACCATGCTCTTCTTGTAGAGCGAGAAACCCCCGATGAAAGTCCTGACGGCTCTGGGCGACTGATAGTAATTTGGCCTCAGCGTTCATGATTGGGATTTCTCCTTCAGAGAAATCTCTGCTGGTAAAAGAATATCGACGCTTGCGTCTAATAGTGTGTCCACCAGAGGATCTGCATCAACATTAAACTGACCCAGCATGCCCCGACTGTAGAGATCGATTAGACCGTGTGTGTGTGTGAGCAGGGCGATAATGCGAACCCACACTGTCTCGGGGCCGAATCCATGGCTGTCGATTTCGTTGATCTGTGGTGGGTCGCTCGGCCTTTCGCCTTTATCTATGTCGATTCCGCTGTGGGCAAGCAGATCGGTAAATACCCGCATCATGCGCTTTACCGTTTCGTTTGGTAGCTCGTCAGTTAAAACAAGCAAACTGCTCTCCGGTATAGCCGCCACGCCTCTTGGCGGGTGGACGATAAGCTCCCAATAACCCGGCCATTCACGCGCGAATTGGAGTGCTCCCTTTAAAATATATTTTATTTGTTCTCGGGGTGGCTCATCGGTGTTTGCCGGCATGGTCGTGAAGCCATCCAGCAATCGAAAGCCCCTGCGCTTGGTCGCAAAAAAAAGTGCTTCTTTGCTCTCGAAGTAGTTATAGAGGTTGGCGGCGGTCATGCCGGTGTGTTTTGCAATTGCCCGCATGGACAGCTGTGTTGCCCCATTGTTCGCCAGAACTGTGGCGGTCTGATCCATGATCTGTTCCTGCATGACCTGGATTTCGTCGGGACTCAACGCTTGTTTTGGCATGGGAGCTGGGTGTGATAGCTGATTGGTTATCATAACTGAACGTACGTTAAATTAACAGCTGTTAATTTTATGCAATTGGCAGAGGCTGGCCTCCGGTCGCATCAAGCGATCCTTTGAAGATGTCATCTTGTTTTTTTTCAGAAGGTTACAAACAGAAGCAAAGGCGAAATATCATGGGGTAACTGGGTCAGTGAAACCAGCGCAAGCTGATTCCCACTGTTCTAGGTGGCGCGACCATACCTGCATAGCCACCGATTGTTGGGATGTCCAGGCCAAACAGAAAATACTCTTCATCGAGGAGATTTTCGCTCCATACCATGGCCTCCCAGTCCTTGGCCTGATTGCTAAGGGCCAGGCGTAAATTAACAAGGTGGGTTGTCGGATTGACCAAGTTGGGATCCAGGTCCTCCTCCAGAAAATACCGTTCGCTGAAGTTGTACTCGGCACGGGCACGCACATTCAGCCCATCTCCCACTGTCCATTCTCGAGCGATGTAAGACGAAAAATTCCACTCGGGGGCATTGGCTAGTGGCCGCCCTGCGAGGTCCTGATAGCACTGACTGTTTGCAGCCGGAGATCCCGTCTGGGCACCAAGCTCAAAATAATAGCGTTCCACGCTTTGCGTAACGGTGCATTGAGCACCCGGGAAATCTTTGTAGGTGGCTTTGGTGTAACCAATAGACGAACCTAGCTGTAGGCCGCTGGCAAAGGCGTATCGGAGATCGATCTCGGCGCCATAGCTCTCGAGATTACCTGCATTCGTCACCCGAACCGTTGAGCCGTCAAAGGTTTGGGATTGGAAATCATCGTAGTTAACAAGAAAAAGTGAGCCATTGAATAGCAGACGATTATCAGCCAAGAGCGTCTTCCACCCCAGCTCAAAATTTAGCGCAGATTCCTCGTCAAACTCCCCATTAGATCCACTTATCTCGCGACGTTGATTGAAGCCCCCTGACTTGAAGCCCCGACTGATTGACGTATAACCCATCAGCTCATCGGTAAACCGATAGCGTAATGTGAGCATTGGGGACAGCGCGGTATCACTGCGTTCGCTGTCGTAATAAATATCTGGACCGGCGACAGGGGGGACATCGATAAAGAATGCAGGAGTCGTAATCTGGCTCCCCTCGCGCATTTTATTTTCGCGGGTTAAGCGAAGTCCGAGAGTGGCATCTAGTGAATGGGTGAAATTCCAGGTAGCCTGACCAAAGGCCGCATAGCTCTCGGTGCGATAAAGGTTGTCATCAACGTTTAGCGACCCCTCTGGAAAAAATAATCCAAGAGTAAGTCCGCCTCCGATGGCAATGTTATCTACCAAGGCTTCATGCTGCGTAAATGTGCCAAGGGAATCGAAATCGGAAACATAAGCATAGAGTCCAGCCTGATAGCTTAATTTGCTCCCAATGCTGGATAGCACACGCAGCTCAGAACTGAATTGTTCGAGCTCTACCGAGGTGTTGGTGCTAACCGCCCTGTAGGCCGTGAAGTCGCCATCAAATTCGCTGTCGGACCGATAGTTTCTCCACGCACTTATCCACGTTATTTGGGTCTGGCTATCAGTCTCCTTCAGCCACTCAATTGACGCACCACGGATGCTGACCTTATTACTTAAATCGCCATCAAACCAATAGTCGTCGTTAAATGGCCGAGCCTCAGGGGGAGAGAACCCCTCGGTATCCTCCAGCGCATTGAACGCTAGAATGGGTAGGCCGCTGGCATTTAGTCCCAGCGCTTGCTGAAGTTGCTCAGAGGGGTGCCTTGTGGCTGGGGTGTTTAGCGGCGATAGTCCGGCGTAATCAATTACCGCAAAAGCACAGCAGTCAGTGTCCTCATTCAGATAATCTGCAGCAACATTGAATTCACCCAGCCCGCTCGCGGTAAAGTCAAGCTTGAGCTTTCCTCGCAGGCCCCATTTATTGGCATCGTTTACCCCCTTTGTTTGATAGGTATTTTGATGCAGGTGGTCTCGATGGGTGCCGAAGCCACTCAATCGTACGCCGTGAGAGGAGTCACCCAAGGGCATGTTTAGCCAACCCCTTAGCTGCGAACGTTGAGTACTATCGTAGCTCGCCTCGATCATGGAGGCGTAATTGGCGGAGGGGTTGTTGGTATAAACATTGATAGCGCCAGCTGAGGTGTTTTTGCCGTACAAGGTGCCCTGTGGGCCCCGTAAAACCTCCACGCGGGCAACATCAACTAGGTCATTGATACTCATCCCGGCACGGCCCTGATACACGCCATCGATAAAGACTCCCACGCTTGGGTCGATGCCTGAATTGCTTCCCATCGAGCCGATGCCTCTTATTCGGATAGCCGTGGAGCGCGAGTCAGTGCCCTCGGATATCAAAAGATTAGGTGTATATTCATCGAGTGAAGAGAGCTGCCTTACGCCGCTTTCGTAGAAGAAAGCCTCTGAGAATGCGGAGACGGACATAGCAACGTCCTGAAGATTTTCAATCTGTCGCGTCGCTGTGATAAGCACCTCTTCAAGAAGAGGTTCGTCGCTGTAGGTATCTTCGGTCCACGCTGCGGGGGCCACAGCTATGAAACTCAGCAGGGCGACTAAAAGCCTAAGTGAGAGCAAGCCGTGCATATGGGGGCCACGTGTCATTTTTATTATCGTGTTTCCTGCGCTTCTACCCGAGCGTTGTTGCTCAACATGGCACCCGGGGTCCCTAGATTACCTCAAAGCTACTTGTTTGTGGTGGAGAAGCCTTCCGTTCCAATTTAGCAGACCTAAGTTTACAGATGAGGCGGAGAGCGGGTGGCTGTCTACGACCACCCCCTGTAGACTGGGACGATGGTGACGTCAGTGTTTATGTTTCATAGAAGGCTTCTTTTATGGAGATAGTGGTCTCTACCTTTGGCTGGCTCGTCATCCTCGCCTTGTGTCTCTATGGCATATTCAAATGGGGATATTGGTTTGTACGTCGTCAACGAGTAGCGCTGGCGGGCCAGTGGGTGGTTGTCACCGGTTGCGACAGTGGTATTGGACGCGCAGTGGTTCACCGTCTGCTTCGCCATGAATGTAGCATCATCGCCTGTTGTCAGTCGGAGCAAGCCTGTGTAGAGCTTCGAGAGAACGGCGTTGCGGCGGCCCTGCAAATAGATCTGACAAAGTCAGACGAGATTCTGTCCATCGCATCAGAGATTCTAGAAGTAAGTGATGGTCGTCTTTGGGGGGTGGTCCATTGCGCAGGAATCGTTAAGCCCGGTTTTATAGATTATCTCCCCCTCAGTCATTACCGTGATGTCATGGAGGTGAACTTCTTTGCGGTGGTCGATCTGACGCGGCGCTTACTTCCTGCGTTGAGACAAGCCCAAGGCCGCTGTGTGATGGTGAGCAGCGTCGATGGTCTGGTTAGCTTGCCGGGCAACGCCCCTTATGATGCGTCGAAGTTTGCACTGGAAGCCTTTGCCGACGCCCTCAGAACCGAGCTTTCATTTTGGAAAATTTCTGTTTCTGTCGTTAATCCCTCGACCTTGCGTACTTCCATGTCAGAATCCTTTTTCGAACTGCATCGCAATGCCTGGTCTGCAATGGAGCATGAGGAGCCGGCAGGGGATTGGAAGCAACAGTGGCCTCTCGCTTGGCTCGATAGTTTTATAGCAAAGAACACTGAAAATCTTCATCGCATTGCCGAGGACCCGGTAGTCGCGGTTCGTGATATCGAACACGCACTCTCATCGAGGCATCCAAAACTTCGCTACTTGAGTGGAACTCTCGCCAAAACATTTTTTTATATGTTGTGGGTGGCACCAGAATCTGTGAGCGCCAAGATCAAACGAATGACGATTCAGCCACCTCCGCTTAGGAAAAGTTAATGCATATAAAAGGATTGCTTCACGTCAATATAAACTGCCGCGACTTTGATCGCTCGCGGCAGTTCTATGAATTGTTGGGTTTCGAGCTGCTGTCTCCAGTACCCGCAGAGGGGCTGGGTAGCGTTGCTCGCGCCGTGGGGTTTGACCATTACAAGGTAAAGGGCGCTCTTATGAAGCATCCGAGCCGGATCGTGATTGACCTGCTGGAGTGGCTAGAGCCGCCTGTACCCGATAGCTCGATCCAACCCTTGAACGCCGTCGGTATTGCTCGAATCGCACTAATCACATCGGATATCGACGCGGATATTGATTGCTTGAAAGAGGCGGGGGTGGAGCTTGTTTCCGATCATCCGGGTGTGGCCGAGGGTCCCCAGGGGTCTCCGGTTAGATTCATCTGCTTCAAAGATCCAGATGGCAACACCCTGGAGCTAGTTCAACTCTGAGAGAGCACAATGTTTAAAGTTATTACATGCAATACCAATGGAATCCGCGCCGCACAGAGAAAAGGATTTTTCGAATGGCTTGATAAACAAGATGCCGATGTTGTGTGTATCCAGGAAACCAAAGCACAATTACATCAGCTCGACCCAGCGCTCTTTGAGCCAAGTGGCTATCACTGTTTCTACAACGATGCGGAAAGGCCCGGATACAGTGGTACGGCCTTGTTTAGCAGAAATAAGCCTAAAAAAATAATCACATCGCTTGGCTGGGAGCCGGTCGATTCCGAGGGCCGGTATCTGCAGGCTGATTTTGACGGTCTGAGTGTTGTTTCTCTTTACGTGCCATCGGGTTCTAGTGGAGATGCTGCCCAAGCGCGTAAGGAAATCTTCATGACCCACTTTTATGAACACTTGCGAATGCTTCGACGAAAGCGGCGGGAGTTCATCATTTGTGCAGACTGGAATATTTGCCACAAGGAAATCGACTTAAAAAACTGGCGCAGCAACCAAAAAAATTCGGGTTTCTTACCTCATGAGCGAGCATGGCTAGACCAGGTGTTCGCGGAATTAGGGTGGGTTGATGCCTTTCGACAAGTGAATTCAGCGCCTGATCAATACACCTGGTGGAGTAATCGTGGTCAAGCATGGGCAAAGAATGTGGGCTGGCGTCTGGATTATATGCTCGTCACCCCAGGCCTGGCCGAATCGGCAAAATCAACCGACATCTATCGAGAAGAAAGGTTTTCCGACCATGCGCCGCTTACGATTGATTTTAAAATCTGATGTTGTCGATATAGGTCTAGAGCGCGTAAAGTAGGCGACTCAAAAAAGGGAGTCAGTATGTTTATTTCAAGTGCATATGCGCAGGCTCAGGGCGCACAACCTGCGGGCGGCGAATTTTTCCAATTAGGTTTTCTCGTCGTTCTATTTGCAATTTTTTACTTCATCGCAATCAGGCCACAAAGAAAGCGTCAGAAGGAGCATCAGCAAATGGTCTCTGCATTGCAAAAGGGTGATGAGGTCATTACATCCTCGGGCATTCTGGGCAAGATCACTGGCTTGGACGAGCACTACATTCAGTTGAATGTGGCCTCCGGCGTCGATATGAAAATGCAGCGGGTTTACGTAAACGCGGTGCTCCCGAAGGGGACACTCAAATCGGTGGGAGCCGAGTAAGCTGCAGCCCTCCGAAATTCCATTCCCCCCGCGGGTTTCTCTCGCCCAGCTGCCTACACCGCTGACCTACCTTGCTCGCGCCTCTGAGCGGTGGGGGTGTGGCAAGCGGCTCTGGGTGAAGCGTGATGATCTAACGGGCTCAACCCTCACCGGTAACAAGGTTCGCAAGCTCGAGTTCTTCGCAGCACATGCCAGAGAGCATGGGTACACGAGTTTCATTACCTGTGGGGGCCTGCAGAGCAACCATGCGCGCGCAACCGCTGGCGTCTGTGCCCAACTAGGGCTGCATTGCGAACTAGTCTTGCGGGGACGCCCTCCCTTAGAGGGCGGCAATACCTTGCTCGACGGGCTTTTCGGAGCTCGGGTGAATGCAGTAGAGCCACGTGAGTACGTTGCCAATCTCGATACCTTGCTTACCGCCGCGGCAGAAAGACATCGGCAACTGGGGTATAAGCCCCTGGTCATCCCTACCGGAGGGAGTAATGGACTTGGCATATGGGGCTACATCGCCGGTGCCGAAGAACTGATCCACGATATGGAAAACGCCTCCATCAAAACAGCCCTAGTGGTTTGTGCAACTGGGTCGGGTGGCACTCAGGCGGGCTTGACTGCAGGCTTCTCGCACTTATCTCCGGAAAGCCACGTGTTGGGCATGGCCGTGTGCGATGACGAAGATTACTTCCACCAGAAAGTGCAAGAGGACATGGAGGAGGTCAAGGCTCATTGGCCGGCGTTGAATTGTGCACCGGAACGTATCTTAACTAATGACTCATACATTGGTCAGGGCTACGGACTTGCCGGACCTGAGGTTTACAAAACAATTTTTGAACTTGCTTCCCTTGAGGGTGTGGTGCTCGACCCGGTTTATACTGGCAAGGCCTTTTACGGTTTGATTACTGAACTAAGCAAGGGTCAGTATCCAGACACGAAAGACATCATATTTGTGCACACGGGCGGTGTTTTTGGCATTTTCCCTCATGAGCAGGGTCTGAGAGAGGCGATGAATGAGTCGGGACAGCAGCCGGCGGCATACAGCGAGGGATAAGGAGCGCGATCGATTATGACCTTTGAAGCAATGGTGACCTTGATTAATGGCTACGCCTGGGGACCGGCGATGCTGGTTCTACTGCTCGGCACAGGCATTTATCTCTCAATGAGACTGTGGTTTCTTACCCTCCGCAAAATTCCGACAGCCTGTGGTCTTTTAATAGGTGGTTTCAGCGGCCAGGGAAAAGGTGATATCCCTCCCTTCAAAGCCTTGATGACCTCCCTGTCTGCAACCATCGGTACAGGCAACATCGCTGGCGTAGCAACCGCAGTTGCCCTGGGGGGGCCGGGTGCTATTTTCTGGATGTGGATCACCGCGTTATTCGGTATGGCCACAAAATACGCTGAGGGCGTGTTGGCCGTTCGCTACCGGGAGCAGGACGCACTGGGCGGATACAGTGGCGGACCCATGTACTACATCAGAAATGGACTCAGCAAGAAGTGGCGCCCTTTGGCGACCGCGTTCGCAATCTTCGGGGCGATGGCTGGTTTTGGCTTGGCAAATACCGTGCAATCTAATTCGGTCGCTCAGGTTCTGGACGCCAATCTGGGTATTCCCTGGCAGGCCACGGGAGTCGTCCTCATGATCTTGGTGGGTGCGGTGATTCTCGGGGGAATAAAGCGAATCGCGGCGACGGCAGGCGCGGTCGTCCCTGCGATGGCGATTGCCTATATTGTCATGAGTCTCCTGGTGATTTTGATGAATCTGTCAGAGGTGCCAGCAGCGATCGCAACGATTGTTGCGGCCGCATTCAATGGTGCGTCCGCCGCTGGTGGTTTTGCGGGTGCCACCGTGTGGGCCGCACTTAGATTTGGCGTCGCGCGTGGAATATTTTCCAACGAGGCCGGGCTTGGTAGCGCGCCGATTGCGCATGCAGCAGCACAAACTAATGAGCCAGTAGAGCAGGGCATGATTGCAATGCTTGGTACGTTCATCGACACGCTCATCGTATGCACCATGACTGGGTTGGTGATTGTTATAACTGGTGTTTTTGAGACGGGCGAGTCGGGTGCGGCGCTGACCTCCATGGCATTCGCTCAAAGCATCCCCGGCGGGGAGTGGGTGGTGACGGTGGGTGTTCTCCTGTTTGCCATTACTACGATGATAGGCTGGTCTTTCTACGGAGAACGTTGCGTTGTTTATCTCGTAGGCACTCGTGGAATCTTGCCTTTTCGCGTCTTGTGGGTGGCAGCGATCCCGGTGGGTGCTGGCCTTAATCTTGGCGTGGTGTGGCTTATCGCCGACACATTGAATGCCTTTATGGCGATCCCTAATCTGATCGCTCTGCTACTCCTATCACCGGTTGTGATTGCATTATCGAAAGAGTATTTCGCTCGTGACGGTCGATAAAATGAGGCTGCAGCAGTTTTGACGATGACGACATCGCCACCCGAGAAACTTGTCATCGCGATCTCATCGCGAGCTCTTTTTGATCTTGACGAAGCACATCGAGTTTTTGAAAGGGAGGGTCTTGAGGCGTATTCCAGATATCAAGTAGACAACGAAAACGTGCCGCTTGGGCGTGGTACAGCTTTTACCGTTGTCAACAAGTTGCTAAGCCTCAATGAGCGTTTACCTGAAACGATGAGAGTTGAGGTGGTGCTGCTGTCACGAAACAGTGCGGATACTGGCTTGCGAGTGTTTAATTCGATCGAACACTACGGGCTTGGGATCTCGCGAGCAGCGTTTTGTGGTGGAGAACCTCCATGGCGATACATCAGTGCTTTCGGCTGTCATCTGTTTCTTTCTGCAGAGCCTTCTGACGTGCGTAAGGCGCTTGAAAATCACGTCGCGGCGGCTACCTTACTGAGCCGAAATCCTCAGGAATCGGCCGGTAGTCAACTCCGATTTGCCTTCGACGGCGATGCGGTTCTCTTCTCCGACGAGGCCGAGAGGGTCTATAAATCAGAAGGACTGGCTGCGTTTGCCGAAAGTGAAAAAGCAGCCAGGCTGGAACCTCTTCAGGGGGGACCTTTCAAGAGTTTTCTGGCGGCACTACAGTCACTCCAGCAGGCATTTCCTGCCAGTGAGGCGCCGATTCGCACTGCTTTGATTACTGCACGCTCCGCCCCGGCCCATGAGCGAGTGATTAGAACCCTTCGCGCGTGGGACATAAGAATTGATGAGTCGATTTTTTTGGGGGGCTTAAATAAAACCGAATTCCTCAAAGCCTACCGAGCGGACGTCTTTTTTGACGATCAGAAGACCCACTGCGATCGCGCTGCAGATCATGTCACTACAGGCCATGTTCCCCACGGTGTGGCAAATCAAGCAGAGACGTAGTTCGCTTTTAGAATAAAAAACCGGATTTTTATTCTAAAAGGCTGGCCACAAGGTTCGTTGCGGAGTATTTTTGGCATATCGTGTAGAGAAAGGCCATAGCGTGAAACTGCAGCAGTTACGGTATATCTGGGAAGTCGCTCATCACGATTTGAACGTGTCGGCTACGGCACAGAGTTTATTCACATCACAGCCCGGAATCAGTAAACAGATCAGGCTGCTGGAGGATGAGTTAGGGGTAGAGATTTTCGCCCGCAGCGGCAAGCATCTTACCCACGTGACCCCGGCGGGCGAAGCGATCCTGGATCTGGCAGGGGAGATTCTTCGCAAGGCGGGGGCAATAAAGCGAGTCGCGCAAGAGTACTCCGATGAAACCGTGGGCGACCTCTCCATAGCCACTACCCACACTCAGGCGCGCTACGTATTACCCGGGATTATCAAAGACTTTATTCAGACCTATCCGGATGTTTCGCTTCACATGCAACAGGGCACCCCAATGCAGATTGCAGCAATGGCGGCAGAGGGTGTTGTAGATTTTGCGATTGCGACAGAGGCGCTGCAGCAGTTCTCTGACCTCATCATGATGCCCTGTTACCGTTGGAATAGATGTGTGGTCGTCCCGAAAGACCACCCTTTGGCGCAGCTAGACAAGATAACCCTCGAGGCTGTAGCGGAGCATTCTATTGTGACTTATACCTTTGGCTTTACCGGACGCTCCAAGCTGGACGAGGCCTTTAATTCCCGCGGCCTGGTCCCGAAAGTGGTCTTCACCGCGGTCGATTCTGATGTCATTAAAACCTACGTTCGCCTCGGTCTGGGCATCGGAATCATTGCCGGGCTGGCTTATGATGACGAGCTCGACTGTGACTTGGTGAAGCTAAATGCCGACCACCTTTTTGCCAGCAGCGTGACAAGTCTGGCTTTTCGAAAGGGCACTTTTTTACGCGGGTATATGTACGATTTTATCGAGGCACTGGCGCCTCATTTGAATCAAGAGCTGGTGCAGGAGGCGTTTTCCAGGTCTAACCCTAGTGAGCGGCAGGAACTGTATAGTCACATTGAGTTGCCCACCTTCTAGTTTTCCAAGGCCCTCATAAAAACCCCAACTTTATCAAGGGTTTCCTGATATTCAGCTTCAGGAATCGAATCAAAAGTAATACCCCCACCACCCCAGCAATACAAGGTTTTGTCGACCGCTTCTAAGGTTCGGATCGCAATACTTGATTGAAGCCAGCCATTTGCCTTGAGTGCAAATACACTGCCGCAATAAATCCCACGGGGTGCTGTCTCTAACTCCTTTATAATCTCAACCGCACGTCGCTTAGGGGCTCCTGTAATCGAGCCACCCGGAGAACATTCCACGAGAGCCCGTCCGGATGTACAGTCAGCGCGAAGCGTTCCCGTAACTGTGCTCACGAGATGGTGCACATTGTCGAAACTCTCGAGCGCGCAGAGAGAGGGCACAGAGACCGTACCGGTTTCGCACAGTTTTCCCAGATCATTTCGCAATAGATCGACAATCATCACGTTTTCAGCCCGGTCCTTGGGAGACCTGCGAAGGGTTTCTGCAATCCGGGTGTCCTCCTCGGGGTCCCTCGCGCGAGCCGCCGTTCCTTTGATGGGCTGCGTAACAATGTGTCTGCCCTCAACGGACATGAACCTCTCGGGAGAAAGGGACAAAACTCTGTGACCCTGTGTCAAATTGAGGAAGGCGGAAAAATCGCCGGGAGCAACGTTTCTCATCTTTTTATAGGCCGCATACAAATCTCCCGAAAAGGTTGTGCTAAAGCGATGTGCAAAGTTGACTTGATAGCAGTCACCCGCAGCAATGTAACGACGGATGCTATCGACGGATGTTAAAAAGTCTTGTGGATCGGTGTCGGCACTAAATGGTGCATCAAGATCGAAATCCGTTTGATTAGACTTGTTCACCGGCTCTGTTAATCGTTGTTCAACCAGAGATCGAGTTTGGGCCGACACCAGAGGGTCAAAAAAGATGTAGGACCGTTCTTTCCCGTGATCCTGGCAGAGATGCCAGCGGTAGAGCGCTGCACAGGCTGGCTTGAGCGATAGGCTGGGCACGCCAAGTGCGGCGGACGTACTCTCAAAATCCAGATATCCAATGACAATGGCGCCTTCGGATTGCGCTGTCGCCGCCAAATCTCGCTCAATTTCATCGATCCAAACGTCCGTCAGCGACGAATAGTCCACAAGGTTGTAGTGCCGTTCGGGGAGGGCGCAGATAATGTCCACCTCCCCAGTGCCCCGGCGCCGTTTTCTGCTGTCCAAAAAAGCGAATCCTGGCAGGTCGGCAAAGGAGGCGGCCCACTCGGCAGAGTCGGACTTGTACGGTATCTCAATAGTGGAGGATGGGTGCATATTCGCTGATTTTTACACCAAATTTACATAAGATTGACACAAAAGGATTCGAGCAAGTACCGTGCGCAGCGCCCATTCATGCTGGGTTTTAAAGACAGGCCAGATACTAGTCGCAAACTCGCTTTGTTGGCACCATTTGAGAGAAAAGAATTTTCTATGTCCAAAAATGTAGCAGAGAAGCAGAAAAGCACCAGTGTCGCCTATGCGTCACTGCAAAATCCCTTTGCCAAGCTGCAGGCCAACAGTGCCCCAGTAATAGCTGGCGTCTACGATGCTGCGCTAGCCCGTGGAGCAGATCTGCAGCGGCGTCCCCATGAGGCAGCCGGCGAGCCCAGTGTTCAAAGACAGCATCTGAAAGGCAGGATGACCGTCTGGGAGCGAATCCGGTTCCTCGCCGATCAGGAACCTCACGTCTTGTACCAAAACTGGGGGCCGAATCTTGATGGCGCGTCGCTGGTAACCGCGATTATCCAAATCGACGGCAGAGATGTTGCTATTTACGGGCATGACTTCACGGTTCGCGCTGGATCGATGGACGCGACCAATGGAAAAAAGCTGGCCCGCTTATTTGAGTTGGCCGCCAAACGACGAATCCCACTGGTAGGACTCAATGACTCGGCAGGTGCTTACATCCCTGCAGGTGTGGGTGGCCTCGATGGCTATGCGGATGCCTTTACAGCCCTTCGGAAAATTTCGGGGATTGTGCCCAGCATTATGTGCATGTTTGGGTTTAATGCCGGGGGAGGCAGCTATTTGCCCAGACAGGGTAGTTTTCTAATTCAGCCCAAAAATACGTTTTTTGGACTCACCGGCCCGGGCGTTGTGAAGTCAGTGCTGGGCGAAGATATCACCCCCGACGAATTGGGTGGGCCCGGTGTTCACAGTCAAACTGGCGTGACGGATTTCGTAGTCGAAGACGAGGTGGCCGCATTGCGTAAGGTTCGCGAGCTCCTCAGATACTTGCCGGACTCTAATGCAGTAGCGCCCCCTTTCCGGGATAGTTCGGATCCTGCGTCTCGAGAAACTCTTGATATCGATATTCTGCTGCGAAAGGCGTTTAACTCCCCCACAGGATTCAACACGCCGGTAGACATCACAGTGCTCATTCAGCAACTTTGTGACCACGGCGATTACCTAGAAACTCAGGCAGATCGCGCCAGAAATACCATTACCGCTTTCGGACGAATGGGTGGCCATGTCGTGGGGTTCGTCGCCAATAACTCGGCGGTCTCCTCCGGTCAGATTGATATCGATGCGGCCTACAAAAACGCGCGCTTTATCCGTTTTTGTAATCTGTACAACATCCCGGTGATGTTTCTTGAGGACACCACGGGCTTTCTGCCCGGAAGAGAGCAAGAACATCGCGGGATCGTTCAAGCGGGTCGGGCGATGCTGGACGCGATTGTCGATCTACGTACTCCTCGATTCTTGGTCTTGGTACGTAACGCATTCGGCGGCGCCTATGCCTCCTACAATAACTATCCTACTGGAGCCGATTTTGTAGTGGCACTTCCCACCACGCGGGTAGCGGTCATGGGGCCTGCTGGTGTCGAGTATGTTTATAAGGATGAACTCAAAAAGATTCGTCAATCAGTCAAGGCTCGAATTGAGGATGAAGCCAAAGCGCAGGAGGCGGCCGGGCTTGACACGACAGCGGCCTTGGCGGCAGCCCATGGGTTAGTGGCTGATTGGGCGAAGGCTGAGGAGGCGGAGCTTGCCCGTCGATACGAGCGAGAGATCATGAATCCTGAGGAAGCCTTGAGCCTTGGATCCGTATCCGAGATTGTGATGCCGACCGACTTGAGACGAGTACTCACCGAGCATCTGGCTTTCTGCCTGCGTCACTATGAGCCGAAGCCCATGGCTTCTGTTCAGCGCGAATTTCACTAAGCCCTGCTGTCAAAGGAGTTTTAGGTGTCCAACGAGCACTATTTACACAATTCGCTGATTCATAAGCAGCGGCAGCTGGGGCTAGACGAATCCCCTTGGGTAAGGCAGTTCGACTGTACGCATATGCGTCCGCTGATCATTTGTCGCGGCCCTATCCGAAAAGAGGCTATGGATGTCTTTGCTGAGATGGGGATCACGCATTTTGGCATTTTACTGTCGGAAAAAGATTCGATTGTGTATCCAAGGGCGCTCGCGCCGGAGCTGAGGGTACTGACCGATCCGCGGCGGTTGCATCGCGTTCCAGATTACACAGGGGCGACCAAGGAAGAACGGCTTCAACGTATCGAGGACATCATTCAAATTGCAAAAAATGGCAACTACAACGCGATTTTTGCAGGCTACGGTTTTATGGCCGAAGACGAGACCATGGTGGCTGCCATGGAGGCGGCGGGGCTCAACTTTATTGGACCATGTTCGAAGACCGTTCACGATGCCGGACTCAAGGATGAGGCCAAGCGTACCGCCCTGAGAGTCGGGGTGTCCGTTACGCCGGGCATTGATAACGGTACGACACTGACACTGTTAAAAAAATACCCGACAGAGGCTGAGCTCAAAGGCCTTTGTGACCAAGAGGAATTGGCGGTGGACTGGTCATCGCTAAAGGGTCAAGACCTAGAGGCGATCGCTGATTCCGTGCTGGCGGCTGGTTATGCCAAAGGGGTAGACCTGTACAGCGTCGATGAGCTTTCTGAGACGCTGACAGAGGCGGTCGAAAAGATTAACAGCCAGTATCCGCAAAACCGTGTTCGACTAAAGGCCATCGGTGGCGGCGGAGGCAAAGGCCAGCGAATTCTTGGGCTCGGTCAGGCTGCCAGGACTCCAGAGTTGGTCCGTGAAATTTTGGCTGAAGTTAAAGCCACGGGGGTGGGTGATAACAAGAACGTACTTGTTGAGCTAAATATTGAGACCACCCGTCACCAGGAAATACAGGTAATTGGCAACGGTGACTGGTGTATGACACTGGGAGGCCGAGATTGCTCGCTTCAAATGCATGAGCAGAAGCTTCTCGAGGTCTCTGTTACTCGAGAGTCCTTGCTGGCAGCCGAGGAAGAGGCACGAAAGGCAGGTCGGGATGTTGAGGCTGACGTGCTGGCCCAAGACATAAAAACACTGGATGCAATGGAGGCTGAGGCGGCCATCTTCGGGACGGCAGTTGGGTTGGATTCCGTATCTACCTTCGAATGCATTGTTGATCGGGATCGCCATTTCTTCATGGAAATGAATACGCGGATTCAGGTCGAGCACCGCGTTAGTGAACTTTGCTACGCCCTTGAGTTCGTGAATCCAGATAATCCGACCGAGTCTTTTACCGTTGATTCTTTAGTCGAAGCCATGGTCTTGTTGGCTGCTCATGGTCCGCAGTTGCCCAAGCCTCGGCGAGTTCCGCGCTTCAACGACAGTGTAGAGGCTCGTTTAAATGCTACAAACGACGCCTTGCAGCCGAGCGCCGGGGGACAAATTCACTTCTGGTCTGATGCGATCGAAGGCGAGGTACGTGACGATCAGGGAATCAGTCTGCACAACCCGGATACCGATGTGTTTATGAACTACACGCTCGCTGGTGCCTATGATTCCAATATCGCACTACTGCTAACGGTGGGCGAGAGCCGCAGTCAGACCTATGAGCGCATGAGCGAGGTTATACGGCGCACCGTGATGCGGGGGCCCGAGTTACACACAAACCTACGATTTCACTACGGACTAGTGAACTGGTTTCTGGGGAACGGCATCAACGCAAGGCCTACGACTCGATTCATCGTGCCGTACTTAACGAGCGTGGGAGAACTGGCCTTCGAATCCGGGCGGCTCGACATTGATGTGGCTTGGCACACGCTGTGCCAGAAGAGAACCGAGGCCCTAGAGGGGGAGGATGCAGGCTCCTTGAGTGCCGTGCTCCAGCGAAAACAGTCCCTGTTACTGCGGCCCATAAAACTGCTGATGTCATCGCCTCATCTCCTTGCTGGTTGGCTCAGCGTCAATAAAACTGCCTTTGCCTATGACGGAGAGCACCTAAGTTGGGCCGAAAATCCCGTTGAGCTCCTGGCGGACACCTATCACTTTCTGCGAATGGACTGGTCTGAATCTGCCGCCGCGGCAAGCGTTATCTGGGATCACGATTACGGGATTCTTTCCCAAGCCGAGGATTTTTATACAGATGTCACTCAGCGATTCGGGGTAAGCACATGGACCGAGCAGACTGCGTTGTTGTCTGGGAGTGCCCCAGCGGGTGTTAAGGCATCTGAGTGGGCTGCCATTCAATCGGCGCATCGGGGCTTTCAGGCAGGTATGGAAATCCTTGAGCTGCTGCCAGCCATGGCTCGATTCACGGGTTTTTATGAGTTGGGTGTTAATGAAGATCTGACAATCGATACCCCCGAGCGCCTGCTCGATGAAGAATATCAGGCGAAAATGACCAAATGCCTCGCGCCTCCTCCTGTCGCAAAATCCGATGAAGTAGTTGCCGCCAGCGGTGGCATGTTCTACGGGCGTGAATCGCCTGAGTCCCCCTTGTACGTTCAGGCTGGAGATCATTTTGAGGCCGGCGATCCTCTTTACATCGTTGAAGTGATGAAAATGTTCAATAAGGTATACGCGCCATTCGCTGGCACCGTCGACGAAGTGATGGTTGAAGGCGATGGGGTGATCATCAGCAAGGGGCAGCTTTTGTTCAAGGTAACCCCCGACGAGAAGATAGAGGTAGAGTCGCCGGAGGTCATCGCGGCCAGACGGCGAGACCATACCAATGACTTGATGCAGATGTTTCTGTAAGGCGGAAGGCGATAAGGATGATTACTGCACTCGACCACATTGCGATCGCGGTTCCTGATCTTGAAAAGGCGATTGAGCGTTTTATGAACGATTTCGGTTTGTCTTTTGACGGTACCGAGGATGTCGCGTCTGCGAAAACCAAGACGGCATTTTTTTCATTACCCCCAACTCACATAGAACTGGTTCACCCACTAAACGGGGAGGGCCCGATCGCGAAATATTTGGAGAAGCGGCCGGGCGGCATTCACCACCTTTGCTTTAAGACAGATGACATTGACGCTGACGTCGCTCGGCTACAGGAGAAGGGCTATCAATTTCTGTCTGATGGACCCATCCCGGGAGCACATGGTGCTCGGGTGATCTTCATACACCCGAAAAGTTGCGATGGCGTATTGATCGAGCTCAGTCAACCCATGGAGAGTCATTCATGAGTGTTTTTGATGAGGATTCGGCTCGGGTTCAGGATTGGGAATCTCTGGTTGCAAACCAAAGCAAGGGCCTGACGGCTGAGGATTTTACTTGGCACTCCCCTGAGGGAATTCCACTGAAGGTCCTGTATACAGCTGCAGACACAGCAGATTTGCCTTACACCGATACTATGCCTGGCATCTCCCCGTACATCCGTGGGCCGATGTCAACCATGTACGCGGGCCGGCGCTGGACCATACGCCAGTATGCGGGATTCTCAACAGCCGAGGAGTCCAACGCGTTCTATCGCAAGGCCCTTGCCGGAGGCGGTCAGGGTATTTCAGTGGCCTTTGATTTGGCGACGCACCGGGGTTATGACTCGGATCACCCGAGAGTTGCCGGCGATGTCGGCAAGGCAGGGGTTGCCGTTGATTCTGTTGAGGACATGAAGATTCTTTTTGACGGTATTCCACTGGATCAGATTTCGGTTTCCATGACAATGAACGGCGCGGTTCTGCCGATTCTTGCAGGCTATGTGGTGGCCGCCGAGGAACAGGGGGTGAACCAGGACCAGCTCTCGGGGACCATACAAAACGATATTCTGAAAGAATTCATGGTGCGCAACACTTACATTTACCCGCCAGAATCCAGCATGCGAATCATCGGAGATATTATCGCCCATTGCTCCGCCCACATGCCTCGATTCAATACCATCTCGATCTCGGGCTATCACATGCAGGAAGCGGGCGCTAACGCCGCTCTGGAACTCGCCTATACACTCGCAGACGGTAAGGAGTACATCAAGACAGCCCTTAAATCAGGACTTGATATCGACCAGTTCGCTCCCCGCCTGTCTTTTTTCTGGGGCATCGGCATGAATTTCTTCATGGAAATCGCCAAGATGCGAGCCGCAAGGTTGCTCTGGGCGGAAATTGTTGCGGAATTTGAGCCGGCCAATCCGAAAAGCTCTATGCTTAGGACTCATTGCCAAACCTCTGGCTGGTCCCTCACAGAGCAGGATCCCTACAACAACATCGTGCGCACTACGATCGAGGCCATGGCCGCCGTGTTTGGCGGGACTCAGTCCCTACATACCAATGCGCTTGATGAGGCAATAGCGCTGCCCTCGGAGTTTGCTGCACGCATTGCCCGGAATACCCAGCTCATCCTGCAAGAAGAGACGGGTATCGGTCAGGTCGTGGATCCTTGGGGCGGCTCTTATATGATGGAGTCACTGACAGCAGATATCGCGGGGAGTGCACGGGACCTGATAGCCGAAATTGATGATCTTGGCGGTATGGCTAAGGCGATAGAGAGCGGAATCCCAAAGCTCAGGATTGAGGAAGCGGCGGCAAAAAAGCAGGCCCGAATTGACCGGGGTGAAGACGTTATTGTGGGGGTAAACAAGTACACAAACGACAGCAAGGATGAGGTCGATGTACTTGAGATAGATAATGATGAGGTACGGGAAAGTCAGTTGGCTCGACTCGAGAAAATCCGGGCAAGCCGGGATTCCGACGCAGTAAGCCGCTGTCTTAAGGCACTCACCCATGCTGCAAAGACCGGGGAGGGCAACCTACTGTCTCTGGCCATCGAGGCCACTCGCCATCGTGCTACTGTGGGCGAGATTTCGGATGCCCTGGAAGAGGTGTATGGCCGTTTTGTGGCGCAGGCGCAAACAGTATCAGGGGTTTATGGTGCGGCCTACGAGGATGACGCGGATTGGAAGGCGATAGCGATGGATATTCAAGGCTTTGTCGATTTGCATGGACGCCGACCCAGGATGCTCGTTGCCAAGATGGGCCAGGACGGTCACGACCGAGGAGCAAAAGTCGTTGCAACAGCGTTTGCGGATGTAGGGTTCGATGTAGACCTCTCTCCCATGTTTTCGACCCCTGAAGAGGTCGCGAGACAGGCAATAGAGAACGACGTCCACGTCGTGGGTGCATCGAGTCTTGCTGCCGGTCACAAGACTCTGGTACCACAACTCATTCAGGCGCTAAAGCAACAGGGTGCGGACGACATCATCGTGATCGCCGGCGGGGTCATCCCGCAGCAGGATTACGCCTTTCTTGAACAAAGCGGGGTGAGCCTGATCTTTGGTCCCGGCACCCCCATCCCGGAGGCTGCGAGAAAAGTTCTCGATGCTATCAACGCAAAACAACTTGGTCCCTAAGACCCGAAATGGCGATTGATACTGACGCCATTATTAAGGGCGACCGGCGTAGCCTTGCCAAAGGGATTACCCTGATCGAGAGTACCCGGGAGGGCGACAGGGAGCTTGCTCAAGCTCTTCTGCACAAGCTGCTGCCGCAAACGGGCAAAAGCATTCGTGTTGGCATTACCGGCGTACCCGGCGTTGGCAAATCAACCTTCATCGAAGCTCTCGGCCTTTATTTAATTGAGCAAGGTCATCGGGTTGCTGTGCTTGCAGTAGATCCTAGCTCCCCGGTCGCGGGTGGCTCTATATTAGGCGACAAGACCCGGATGGAGCTGTTGTCGCGCAATGATGCCGCGTTTATTCGCCCCTCACCGGCGGGAGCAGCTCTTGGCGGCGTTGCCCAGAAGACCCGAGAATCTATGTTGCTATGCGAAGCAGCGGGCTACGACGTAATCCTTGTGGAAACGGTTGGTGTGGGGCAGTCAGAGCACCAGGTTGCCCAGATGGTAGACTTTTTTTTGGTGTTGATGCTTCCGGGGGGCGGTGATGAGCTTCAAGGAATTAAGAAGGGGATCATTGAGTTGGCGGACGCCATTGTTATCAACAAGGCGGACGGTGATAGCGAGGGGATTGCGCGGCTAACAAAGCAGCATTACAGCAGTGCTCTGTCCCTACTTAGTCACGAGGCTCATTGGTCGCCAGAGGTTATAACTTGTTCGGCCCTGCATAAACGAGACGTGGATTCCGTCTGGACAATGGTTGAGGCCTTTAAAGATGCCAGTCTCGACGCCGGCGCTCTGGAGTCACGTCGTGCCAAGCAAAATCTTGCCTGGATGTACCAGCTGATCGACGACATGCTTCGCGTAAACATCAAGACTCATCAGTCAGTCCAGTCGATGTTACCCGCCATTGAACAAAAAGTTCGAGAGGCGGCGATGACGCCCCTGGCAGGGGCGCAGAAGATTATTGCGCTCAGCCAGCAATAATCAATCGTGAGTTTTCTCCCACTTGAAAAGCTCATCAACCTCCACGATGGCTATCGTAAGGTCATCAAGCATAATGCCCTGGAAGTTCTCGTGCTTCAGCATGAAGGGAATCTCTATATTCTCCAGAGTCGATGCCCTCACCAGCAACAGTCTCTTCAGACGGCGGATATACAAGGGGGCATCATTTTCTGCCCGAGACATCACTATGGTTTTGACCTCTGTACCGGCCAGCAGGTTGAATCAGCCTGCGCTGCGTTGAAGTTGTACCCGGCGATCTATGAGGGTGCAGTAGTGGGGATAGAGGTAGCCAGTGACTTTTAGTGCTGAAAAGCTTTTCTCCACCGAGCAGGTCCGCGCTATAGATGCCCGACTCATCTCCGAAGGCTTTGCCTCGAGTTTCGAGCTGATGGAGCGGGCGGGTCGACAAGCCTTTGAGGCAATCGAGCCGATGATCAGGGGGCACGCTCAGGTTGCCATCTTATGCGGGACTGGCAATAACGGTGGCGACGGCTGGATTATTGGTCGGGAGTTGATACGGGCTGGATTTTCGCCGCAGGTTTTTTTGATTGGAGAAGAGGTCAAGATCGCTGGAGATGCACGGCGAGCACTCGGTAGTTTTCGCGCCGAGGGCGGAACGATAAGTGACACGACAGAGTTGCATCAATTCATTTTCAGTGAAGATGTCCTTGTTATCGATGCCGTGATTGGAAGCGGCTTCGCTGGGGATCTGCGCGCAGAACATATTGACCTAGCCACGCGACTCAATGAGAGTCGCTCCCCGGTTGTTGCTATCGACTGTCCTACAGGCCTAGATGCAGACACCGGTATGCCAAAGCCGGTGGCGGTCAAGGCTGTGCTCACCCTAACCTTCATTGCCTACAGGCAGGGTTTTTTCACTGGGGAATCTGCAGACTACACCGGCGCTGTCCAGCTCTGTGATCTCGGTATACCAGCATCGGTATTGGCAGATGCGCCCCATGAAGCAAGGAAAATTTGTCCTGGTGAGAACATTCGGCTTGCTCTCAAGAGAAAAAATAATTTCCACAAGGGGCTTGGGGGCCACGTGTTAGTGGTTGGCGGCAATTCGGGATTGGGTGGCGCGGGTATTCTTGCTGCGGAGGCTGCCCTTCGAATTGGGGCTGGCAAGGTGACCTTAGCGTCAAGAGCAAGTACGGTCAACGCCGCGATCGCCAGATGCCCGGCGCTGATGGCGATCACGATAGATGATCCTCAGCAACTCAACGCTCTCTGTGATGAGGCTACGGTAATTGTTGTTGGGCCAGGTCTGGGGCAGTGCGACTGGGCGCAAAATTGTTTGAAGCAGGTGTTGGCATCGGGTTCCTCGATGGTAATCGATGCGGATGCACTAACTCTGCTTGCTCAAGGAAATGAACATTTGTCAGAGGAAGAGGGGTGGCCGGTGATTACGCCCCATCCGGGTGAGGCTGCGAGACTTCTCGGTATTTCGACCGCCGAGATCGGTCGAGACAGGTTTGCAGCTGTTCGCAGTCTTGCCAAGTTTGCAAATGGGACAGCCTTGCTAAAGGGGGCGGGAACGCTCGTTGCTAGTCATCAAGTGAGGGGGGGGGTGGGTGTTTGCACCCGCGGGAATCCATACATGGCCACAGCAGGGTCAGGCGATGTGCTGTCGGGACTGATTGCGGGGCTTGCGGCACAAGGGCTGTCACCGGTTTTAGCCACTGAATTAGCCGTATATCTGCACGCGAGTGCGGCGGACGAAAGGGTAGCAGCTCACGGCCGGTGTCTTATAGCCACTGACATTATCGATGCACTGCCCGGTGCGATGAATACCTGGCTCGACAGTTAGCTCAGTAAGCGAAAGTCTGGAGATTCAATGCCGGCCTTCCACAGCCGAATGAATCGCTCGGCTATCTTCCGCGCCTCCGCGGCGTCGTTAATGCGACGCAGGGTTTGGCCACTTCGAATCTGCCATCCAGCCCGGCGATCACCGAGAAAGCAGGTGTGGGCGGGCCATTCGGGATGGTCGTTGATGACTCGCAGCGCCATTCTTGACGGAATTCGCCGCGCCATTGCCATCAAACGGTGTTGGCTGAGTGTCGTCGGGTCGTAGCCATCAACCAGTAGGCGTATCTGAGCTCGCGGCGATAACCGAAGCAGCTCGCTAATTCCGGTGCAGAGGTCTTCTCTATTTAACAACTCGGCTTGCGCCTGCGTCGTTGAGAGATCGATAAACCGCCGTGAATCCTGAATGCAGTGCGTCATCCACTCAAGATCTTCATCATTGATTATCATTCAACGTCCAAAGGGTCATAAAGTGCACCAGCCTCATCGAGAAAATTGAGTAGATGTGGGTCCGGGTCCTTAGAGGAGACGGGCAACACATTCCCCTCACACAGGGCTGACAGTAGGGGAATAACCGCAATGTCTAACGGGGGTGATATGGATCCATTGGCGAAGACATGGCACTGCTCAAGGTCTCGACGCCAAAAGACTTTTGCGCTGGGTGCCAGCGCTACCGACTCGGCATGAGGTAGCACCGATGGAACAGGCTCTCCCTGCTCACTTAGTAATTCCCCAAACCAATTACCTGAATCCAAGGCCTCCAATGTGTTGAAAACAGCCTCTCTAACGTTTTCCAGATCCTGGGGGCGAATCTCGCCCGCCCAGAGAGCGGGTGTCATTGCGCTCGGATCTCTGAGCAGTAAATTCGAATCGACTGCATCCAACGTTTGGTCCGTTAAGCGCGCGACAAGATCAGCAACGCGTGGGGCACGAAATCCGATGGAATAAGTCATCGATTCACCCTCAGCAATACCCCAGTGTGCCAGCTGTGGCGGAACATAAAGGACATCTCCTGGAGTCAGCAGATATTCCTCCTGTGCTGGGAACTCAGCGAGAAGCTGAAGTTCGCCATGAGTAATGGTAGGGGTAGTCGAGTCACAAGATGGACCAAGCTTCCATCGTCGATTACCTTCCCCCTGTACCAAAAACACGTCGTACCTGTCGTAATGTGGACCGACGCTACCGCCATCTGTAGCGAAACTGACCATGACGTCATCAAAGCGCCAATAGGGCAGAAAGCCAACATAATGGCGGAGAGCAGCGACCTCTGGGAGTAGCCGGTCGACGCCCTGAACCAGCAACGTCCAAGGACCGGGTACCTGAAAATCAGTTGCCTCAAAGGGCCCGCGAGACTGCTGCCAGATTCCATCCTGGCTGGAAACGATCCGACTTTCGATCCCGTCTTCGAGGGCGAGTCCTGCTAGAACCTCTGGTCTGACAGTCAGATCATCAGTGACTACCCCATTGGGTATCAGCAGGGGCCTTTTTTGCCAGTAATGGCTAAGGAAGTGATTAGCGTCAAGCGTGTCGAAGCAGTTCCGCATCACTGGCCGCTGCAATCAGTGATTAACAACTTTTGGCTTGATCAGTAGCATTGCCGAGATAAGTTTGCGGCGTCAGTGCCATCAGCTCGGCTTTCGCCTCAGCCGGGATGTCGAGGCTACTGACAAACGCCCGAATCGTGTCTTGATCAATGGCCTTGCCACGAGTGAGTGCCTTTAACTTCTCATACGGCTCGGGTATTCCATAGCGACGCATAATCGTTTGAATTGGCTCAGCAAGCACTTCCCATGCATGCTCAAGATCCTCGTCGATCCTCGTGGGGTTAACCTCAAGCTTGCCAATACCTTTCATCGCAGATGCATAGGCTAGTAGCGAGTAACCATAGCCAACGCCCATGTTTCGTAACACAGTGCTATCAGTCAAGTCGCGTTGCCATCGAGACACCGGCAGTTTTTCTGCAAGGTGACTCATGATGGCATTTGCTAGGCCCAGATTGCCTTCCGAGTTTTCAAAATCAATAGGATTGACTTTATGGGGCATGGTGGAGGAGCCCACCTCACCCGCAATGGTCTTCTGCTTGAAGTAGCCAAGAGAAATATAGCCCCAAACATCCCTGTTGAAATCCAGGAGGATCGTATTAAAGCGGGTCAAGGCATGGAACAGTTCTGCCATGTAGTCATGAGGTTCAATCTGTGTCGTATATGGGTTCCAGGTCAGTCCCAAATTGGTCACGAAGTGCTCTGCATGATGCTGCCAATCTACATCCGGATATGTCGCCAAGTGCGCGTTATAGTTGCCGACGGCGCCGTTTATTTTGCCCAGAAATTCGATATTACAGAGGCCTCTGTATTGCCGGCTAAGCCGCGCCACGACATTGGCCATTTCCTTGCCTAGGGTGGTCGGACTTGCGGTTTGTCCATGGGTCCTCGACAACATTGGTATTTCAGCTTGGGATTTGGCGATGTCAGTGAGTGAATCGATTAGAGATGCCATCGCCGCGAGTAGAACCGCGGTGCCGTCCTTTAGCATCAGGCCATGGGACAGATTGTTAATGTCTTCAGAGGTGCAAGCGAAGTGAATGAATTCGGATATGGCCGCAAGCTCAGGGTTCCCCGCGATACGCTCTTTCAGGAAATATTCGACCGCTTTGACGTCATGATTTGTTGTGCGCTCTATGTCTTTGATTCGCTGAGCATCTGCCTCAGAGAAATGACTCACGATATCGTTCAGCTGCTGCTGTGCCCCGTCACTCAGCGCAGGCACCTCCGCAATCTCTTGGTGCGCGGCAAGAGACTGAAGCCAGCGAACCTCGACGGTGACCCGCCTAGCGATCAAACCGAACTCGCTGAACACATCGCGTAGCGGCGCTATTTTTTCAGCATAGCGACCATCAAGGGGAGAAACCGCTGACAACGTTGTTAACTCCATACTACTGATGCCCTCTGCCAGCATTTCGGTTGATTTCACGATCGGCCCTTATCGAAAGCCTAGTTCCCTCGAGAGGGTATGGGCCACTTCGCGTATTCTCCCACGCTGAAGGAGAAGCTGCCAGCGCCGTCCCCCTAGTTGGCGCCATAGATGGGCAGATCTAACACCAGCGAGTAGCACCGCCCTGATGATCTCCGCATTCGCCTCATTCTGAAGATGTTGCGCGCTTCCCGAGACCTTTACCCTAAACGAGAGAGTGCTCAGAGTGTCCGCATAGATAGCAGCCACGCTGTGACAAATTTGATTAACGTGACTGGCGAAATGTTCGGCCTTGTAGTGAGAATGCTGGAGCCGATTGTGAACGACTTGCTGGAGGTCGCCTCGCGCGGCAAATTTTCTTTCGAGGTGCAGAATAGCCCCCAAGTAACGCATCATGGACGCGCTGCTTTCCTCATTCGCTGTGGCAAGGCCGGCACTCAAATTCTGCAAACCTAGCTTGATTCCCTGAATATTGCCGTACACGCTGTCTACATCTGGGGATTCAAAGCTAAATAGCGAGTGAATGGTGGCCTCGAGAAATTCTACCGGATAGCTTCCCGTACGGGAGATTTGATCGACAAGGCGAGCAGCTTGGGCTACCCCAGCCAATGCCATCGTCTGCTGCTCAAGTTGAGAGCGCTGTGTCATGCTGCGTCCTCGATGACTCCGCCACCGAGACATTTCGCGCCTTGATAGAGGACCACCGACTGGCCCGGCGTGATAGCACGCTGGGGTGCGTCAAAATGAATTCGATAACCAAGCCCGCTCGCCTCGAGTCTGCAGACTTGATCTGCCTGTCGGTAACGCACTTTTGCAGTACAGGAAAGGGGGGTTTGGGGCATCTCTCCGTCGATCCAGAAAATGTTGGAAGCTGTCAGTTCATTTGCATACAGGTCGGGGTGATCGTTACCCTGAGCTACTCTCAGCACATTTCGTGAAAGATCTTTGCCAACGACATACCAGGGTTTTTCCTCATGACTGGCAAGCCCGCCTATCCCTAATCCCTGTCGTTGTCCAATGGTGTGATACATCAATCCCTGATGCTCTCCAATTACCTTACCATCGGCGGTCTCTATATGACCTGGTTGAGCGGGTAGGTACTGTTGCAGGAAATCCTTGAAGCGCCGCTCGCCAATAAAGCATATTCCGGTGGAGTCCTTCTTTTTGGCTGTGACGAAGCCGGCTGATTCAGCCAGTTGCCTTACGGTTGTCTTGTCAAGTTCTCCCAAGGGAAACAGTGTCCGTGCGAGTTCCTTATGGCCAACCTGATGCAAGAAGTAACTCTGGTCCTTGCTGCCATCCTTTCCCTTGTACAGGCCCACCAGGTTGCGATCATCGGCGCGAGCGCGAGCGTAATGGCCCGTAGCGATAAGGTCAGCGCCCAGACTCGTTGCGTAATCGAGAAAAGCCTTAAATTTAATCTCGCGATTACAGAGAATATCCGGATTAGGTGTCCTGCCGGCCCGGTACTCTGACAGGAAGTGCTCGAATACATTGTCCCAGTACTCCGCAGCGAAATTAGCAGCGTGGAGCGGAATATTAAGCTTGTCTGCCACCGCCTGAGCGTCGGCGTAGTCAGCTTGTGCGGTGCAATACTCGGTGCCGTCGTCTTCATCCCAGTTTTTCATGAACAACCCTTCAACACGATAGCCCTGTTCTTTCAGAAGCAGCGCGGCAACGGAAGAGTCCACGCCGCCGGACATGCCGACAAAAACAGTTGTGTTTGAGAGTGTGGTGATCATTCAGTCATCAACTACAAAGGATAAGGGCATAACGGCACCCTCTAGATAGGCATCAATGGCGCGAAGTACTAATGGGCTGCGCAATGGTACTGAGCTGGCCAGGATCTCGTCTCGCGTCATCCAGCGGGCGTCAATGATACCCACATCGAGCGGCTGCTCAAGCACCTCCCGCTGCACCTCGCAGACGAAGCCATGTCGAAGGTAGGTCACACCGTTTGGTGCCTGGTAGCGAGCAACGCCAAGATAGCCAGTGGCGCATGCCAGCCACCGTGTCTCTTCCAGTACTTCGCGGGCTACAGCTTCAACGAGGGTCTCTCCCTGCTCAAGATGACCCGCTGGTTGATTCAACACCGAGTTATTGGTCTCCACGTCGCGCTCCTCCACTAAGAGAAAGCGATCCTCTGCGTCACAGATCACTGCAGCTACCGTAGCGTTGGGTCGCCACCGATCAGTCATTTTAGGGTCTCTCCTCAAGTAGCCTGAATTCTCCCGGATTAAGACCTTCGAGCGTCCATGGTCCAATCGCTATCCGGATTAAACGAAGAGTTGGAAAGCCAACTTCGGCCGTCATCCTGCGTATCTGACGATTGCGCCCCTCCTGAATAGCAATCTCAATCCAGCTATCGGGAACCGATTTACGGTACCGGACCGGGGGGGTTCTGGGCCAAAAATCCTGGGCACCAATTTTTACCGCTTTCGCTGGGCGAGTCAGTCCGTCTTTTAATTCAACGCCATTACGTAATCTTGCCAGAGCCTCTTCGTTTATATCCCCTTCGACCTGAACCTTGTAGGTTTTCCAGAGTTTATGTCTAGGATTCGAAATCCGTTGCTGTAGTACGCCATCGTCAGTCAGCAAGAGCAGTCCCTCAGAGTCATAATCCAGTCTACCAGCGACCTTGAACCCGGGTGCCGAGAAAAAGTCCGCCAGGGTCAATCGCCGCTGGCCTTGAGTATTATCACGGTCTGTGAACTGGCTCAGCACCCGGTAGGGCTTGTTGAACAATGTGATAGCGGGCACGTTCAGGACCTTTTTTGGTGTTAGAATCGGGATCCCGAGCACTTAGGTGGCAAGCCACACTGGCTATTTTGGGGGAGCCAGTGGGGACTTAACGACAATTCTTGCCGTTCCGCCTCGTGACGGTTGCGCAGACACCGCTATCCGCAGCATGGCGTCTACCTGATCCCCGCGTTAATGACAGAATAGGATCACCTTATTATGGCTTATAAGCACATCAAAGTACCCGAGACCGGCGAGATCATTAGTGTAAATGCCGACAACAGCTTGAGCGTACCGAATAATCCAATCATTCCCTATATCGAAGGCGACGGAATCGGGGTCGATATCTCCCCGGTGATGATTGAGGTTGTTGATGCTGCAGTCGCCAAGGCATACGGCGGGGAAAAATCGATCTCCTGGATGGAGATCTACACCGGGGAAAAGGCCGCAGAGCTGTATGAGGGGGACTGGTTTCCAGAAGAAACCCTCGATGCAATCAAGACGTACTCCGTCGCAATCAAGGGGCCACTGACAACTCCCGTGGGCGGAGGGTTTCGATCGCTGAATGTCGCTCTACGACAGGAATTGGACTTGTACACCTGTTTGCGGCCGGTGAGATGGTTTGAGGGTGTGCCTTCCCCTGTGAAGAACCCGCAAGACTGCAACATGGTGATCTTCCGTGAGAATTCCGAGGATATCTACGCGGGCATCGAGTATCAGGCAGGAACCGAAGAAGCGCAGAAGGTGGTTGATTTCATTATCAAGGAAATGGGGGCCACCAAAATCAGGTTCCCGGAGAATGTAGGTATCGGAATTAAGCCTGTGTCTGCAGAGGGGACCAAACGCCTGGTCAGGAAAGCGATTCAATATGCGATCGATCAGAGCCTGCCGTCGGTGACCTTGGTACACAAGGGCAACATCATGAAGTTTACCGAGGGTGCCTTCCGGGACTGGGGCTATGAGCTAGCTCAGGAGGAATTTGGCGGCCAGCTTCTCGATGGTGGGCCCTGGGTAGAGATCAAAAACCCTAACTCGGGCGAACCGATCGTGATCAAAGACGTAATTGCCGATGCGATGTTGCAGCAGGTGCTTACCCGACCCCGAGAATACAGTGTTGTCGCGACGCTAAACCTGAATGGTGACTATCTGTCTGACGCGCTGGCAGCGCAGGTCGGGGGCATCGGCATCGCGCCCGGAGCCAATCTGTCAGACACTGTTGCGCTGTTTGAAGCCACTCATGGGACAGCACCGAAATATGCCGGTCAGGACAAAGTGAATCCGGGATCCCTAATCCTCTCTGCTGAGATGATGTTAAGGCACCTTGGGTGGAACGAGGCGGCTGATCTTATTATCGACGGGATGAATGGTGCCATCCAAAACAAGACGGTTACCTACGACTTTGAACGGCTCATGGATGGCGCGGAGTTGGTATCCTGCTCGGACTTTGGAAAAGCTATAATAAAAGAAATGTAAACCATTGTTTTTATTATAATTAAACGCCGCCGTCGCGGGGTTTTTTGTTGGCATCGCTAGGCTAATCACCCCACATCAACAATCTTGCCCGGATTGAGCAGGTTCTTGGGATCGAGTGCCAATTTAATGGCTCGCATTAATGCTATCTCTTCCTTGGAACAACTTACGGACAGCCACGGCTTCTTTTCAAGGCCGATACCATGTTCAGCGGATACCGATCCCTTGAGTGGTATAAGGGGCTCATAGACGCAGGCCTCTATGTTGGCTCTCAAGGCCTCCGCATCACCTCGAGGTACTTGAATGGCTAGGTGTAGATTGCCGTCTCCCACATGCCCGAAGGCCCAGCAGTTTAGGGAGGGTGTTTCCCTAAGCTTGAGTTTCACCGCCTCGACGTAGTGTTGCATGGCGTTTATCGGGAGCGAGACGTCGAAAAGCAGTGCGTCACCCTCTGCGAATACCTGAGCCACATCATCTCGAATGGCCCAAAAGGCCTCGCAGTCCCGCTCGGACTGCGCAATGGCAGCGTCCTTGATGATGCCAGTCTTTAGCGCATCATTAAGGCAGTGAATAAAGCCAAGGGCTTCAGATTCGGCGCCACCGCCTTGCGCCTCCAGCAGCGCATAGAAGCCAAAGCCGTGGGGTAAGGGGGGTGGATTGAGGGCAGGGGGGCTGGTGACAAGCTGATAGAAATCGCTCCACAACACCTCAAAGGCGGATAAATGCCCGCTCAGACCACGGTCCACGTGTCGTAGGAGTTGTTTGGCCTGATCGAAGTCCTCCACCGCGACCAGCGCCATCTGTCGTCCCCGGGGGGGCTCGCGGAGTCTGAGGGATAGACGGGTTATGACGCCGAGCGTTCCCTCCGATCCAAGAAACAGGTTCTTTAAGTCGTATCCAGTATTATTTTTGATAAGAGCGCTTAAGCCGTTGATGATGGTCCCGTCGGCAAGCACGGCCTCTAACCCCAGCACCATGTCCCGCATCATGCCGTAACGCAAAACTCGATTGCCCCCAGCATTGGTGGCGGCATTACCTCCCAGAGTAGCGGATCCTCGCCCGCCAAGATCCAAGGGAAACATGAGCCCCTGAGCAGCAACCTCCTGTTGAAGTCGCTCCAGAGTAACGCCAGCCTGCACAGTAGCAACCCGTTGTACCGTATCGATTGTCTCGATACTCACCATCCGCTCCGTGGACAAAACAATAGCGTCGGGTCGGGTGTCGGCACCGCGCACCAGGCCCGTTAAGCCACCGTGAGTGATAACCGGTATGTTGCGGTCGTGACAGCGGGCAAGGCATGCAGCGACTTCGTCGGTGGTCCGGGGTCTCACGAGGGCGAGTCCAGTGAGATGCTCTCTCTGGCGCCAGATGCCCGCTGCTCGGCCGTGAAATTGCTCAGGCTCCAAAACACCGCTATCGCCAAGGATTTGTCGCAACTCGCTGACAATTATGTCCATTAACCATCCCCAAGGGAGTCTTAATTTTGCGTGGGGTCAATTATACTGATCCCATGTTGCAAATCCCATCACATCGCTTTTCGCTTGCTTCTCTGTGGACTCCAGTCACTGCCTCGTCGGAAGATGAAAGCCACAACGAGGGAGATCTCGCAGTTGCGCCGGCGAAGCCAGCTCTCAAACGTCCCCCCCTCTATAAGGTTGTGTTGCTTAATGATGATTACACGCCAATGGAGTTCGTCGTCGAAATTCTCGAGACCTACTTTGGCATGGGACGAGAAAAGGCAACCCAGGTGATGCTTACGGTCCACACCAAAGGGAAAGGGGTATGCGGCATCTATCCGCGGGACACGGCAGAAACAAAAGCCACCCAGGTGAATCAATACGCACGTGACAGTGGCCACCCGCTGTTGTGTGAAGTCGAACCATCACAGGATGACGAGTAGGTTAGGGGAAACCAGCCATGCTGAGTAAAGAGCTTGAATCGGTATTGAACGATGCTTTCCGGACGGCACGGGCGCGCAGGCACGAATTTATTACGGTTGAGCACCTATTGCTCGCACTGCTTGAGGATTCGGCAGCGTTAACAGTCCTAACGGCCTGCTCAGTCAGTATCGAAGAACTCAGAGGCGACCTGGTGGAGTTCATTGATTCCACCACGCCACTGCTTGGCGAGGAAGAAGATGGTCGAGACACCCAACCGACTCTTGGCTTTCAGCGGGTGTTGCAGCGAGCGGTTTTTCACGTGCAAAGCTCCGGGAAGCGTGAGGTGACTGGTGCGAACATCCTGGTCGCGATCTTCTCGGAGCAGGAGTCTCAGGCGGTCTACTTCCTGAAGAGTCAGGATGTATCCAGGCTGGACGTTGTTAACTTTATTACCCATGGCATTGCCAAGGACGATGACGCGGAGGATGAGGGGGAGTCCTCTCAGGTCGACGCCGGAGAGGAGGGTACTGAGACGGCGGAACAGCCTCTAGATACCTACGCGACCAACTTGAATGAAGAGGCCCGTACCGGCCATATTGACCCTCTTATTGGGCGACTGTCTGAGGTTGAGCGTGTCGCGCAGATTCTGGCCAGGCGGCGTAAAAATAACCCTTTACTAGTGGGCGAGTCAGGGGTCGGTAAAACCGCGATAGCGGAGGGACTGGCCAAAAAGATTGTTGACGGTGATGTGCCAGAGATTCTGAAGGACGCTGTGGTGTACTCACTGGATCTGGGTGCATTGCTGGCCGGGACGAAATATCGCGGGGATTTTGAAAAGCGCTTTAAAGGCTTGTTGGCCAATTTAAAGGAACGGGACCACGCCATCCTGTTTATTGACGAAATTCACACGATCATTGGGGCGGGGGCGGCGTCTGGGGGCGTCATGGATGCCTCTAACCTCCTCAAGCCGCTGCTGAGCTCTGGGAAGATGCGCTGCATTGGATCGACAACGTACGCCGAGTACCGCGGTATTTTTGATAAGGATAAGGCGCTGAGTCGCCGCTTTCAGAAGATTGACGTGCTCGAGCCCTCGGTCGATGACGCCTACAAGATACTCAAGGGGCTGAAAACCCGCTTTGAGGAGCACCACGGACTGCGTTACAGCAACAAGGCACTGCGTGTTGCTACCGAAATGTCGGCGCGCTACATCACCGATCGCTACCTACCTGACAAGGCAATCGACGTGATTGACGAAGCGGGGGCGTACCAACAGTTACTGCCAGTCAGCAAGCGCAAAAAGGTGATTGGCGCGCCAGATATTGAAGCGATTGTGGCAAAGATTGCACGGATCCCGCCCAAGACCGTGACCTCTGACGACCGCGAGCTTCTCGAGAAGCTAGAACCCAACTTACAGATGGTCGTGTTTGGTCAGGATAAGGCAATCAGCCAGCTCGTTGCGTCAATTAAATTGGCGCGGGCTGGCCTTCGCAGTGGCGACAAGCCTATTGGCTCCTTTTTGCTGGCGGGTCCGACCGGCGTCGGCAAAACAGAGGTCACCAAGCAGCTCTCTTTGCAGCTGGGACTTGAGCTGATTCGCTTTGACATGTCTGAGTACATGGAGCGCCATACAGTATCCCGTCTGATTGGAGCGCCTCCCGGTTATGTGGGATTCGATCAGGGTGGATTGCTGACCGACGCGGTCACCAAGCATCCGCACTCGGTTGTGCTGCTGGATGAAATCGAGAAGGCTCATCCCGAAGTATTTAACCTGCTCTTGCAGGTGATGGACCATGGGACGCTGACCGATAACAACGGCCGAAAAGCGGATTTCCGCAATGTCATTCTGGTTATGACAACAAATGCGGGGGCCGAGAATATTAGCCGACGTTCGATCGGCTTTACTCATCAGGATCACACCACTGATTCACTTGAAGCGATCAATCGCATGTTCACCCCGGAATTCAGAAACAGGCTTGACTCCATTGTTGGTTTCGAACCCCTAGGCGAAGACGTCATTTTGACGGTGGTAGACAAGTTTCTCACGGAGCTTCAGGGTCAGCTGGACGAGAAAGGTGTGCAGCTGGACGTCGATGAGGAAGCCAGGCTGTGGTTGGTTGAAAAGGGTTACGACCGCACCATGGGAGCCAGGCCTATGGCACGGGTGATTCAGGAGCACATCAAGAAGCCACTGGCTGATATGGTTCTATTTGGCGGTTTGAGCAAAGGCGGTATTGCGCGAGTGTCGTTGAAAGACGATCGATCAGCGTTAGTGGTAGTCGCAGATGTTGAGATCCGAGAACCTGCTCAAGTGGAATAGTGCGTTGAGGGAGGGGAGCGATTACCGCTCCCGGTACGTGATCCGCCCTTTGGTTAGATCGTAGGGCGTCACCTCAACACGCACCTTATCGCCGGTCAGGATGCGAATGTAGTTTTTCCGCATCTTTCCAGAGATGTGAGCGGTCACGACATGACCGTTTTCAAGTCGAACCCTAAAGGTCGTGTTGGGGAGGGTATCAATGATCTCTCCCTCCATCTCGATTTGATCTTCTTTAGCCATTCAGTCCACACCAAGGTCTATTGGGGCGGCACTTTACCCCAAACACCGCCCGACAGAAAGCGTAATCATTGGGGTTTATCGATAAACCGCAGCGGCATTGAAGGGCCTAGATCTCCTCCCGCGGGCAACTTCTCCCGGCGCTGCCAGCATCCGCCTTGAAGCAACTCCAGTGGACCAAATCGCGCCTTGTAGTTCATCTTGCCGCAATTTTGAATCCAGTAGCCAAGGTAAACGTAGTCAAGGTCAAGCCGCTTGGCCTCCTCGATCTGGAACAGTACTGCCAGCGTTCCCAAGCTTCTCTTTTCCTCGGTGGGGTCATAAAACGTATAAATAGCAGATAAACCATCCAGCATTTGGTCCGTAACCAAGATGGCAATCAGTTTGTCGCCATGCCGGAATTCGAAGTAACGAGTGCACCTCAGGCCGTTGTTTAAAAACGAGCTGTATTGGTCCCTGTCAGGTGGATACATATCTCCATCCGCGTGGCGACCTTCGATATAGCGCCGGTATAAATCATAGGCCTCATTGCACTCGATAGAATCCACTTCCGTGATAGTTAGATCGGTGTTGCGTCGCCAGACCCGCTCTTGGCTTTTACTGCGGTGAAATTCATTCGTTACCACCCGCGAGGGCACGCAGGCATTACATTTAGCGCAGTGGGGGCGGTAGATATGATCACCACTTCGACGAAAACCCATCACCGATAGTTGGGTGTAAAGCTCCGGGGAAATCTGCTGCCGTGGATCGATAAAAAGCGTTGTGGCTTCCTGATCAGGAAGATAACTGCAAACGTGAGGGAATGTCGTGTAAACCCGAATGTCTCGCAGTGATGCCGTCAAGCTTCGCCCCCTTTGCCTTTCATTTCACTCAACATGGTTGAGGTCGCGGGAAAGCTCTCCACGGCAGCCATAGCCGCATCCGTCTCTTCCCCAGTGCCGACTCTCTTTATAGCCCTAGCGAGAAGATTTTCAAAGTGCTGCCGAGGAAGATTTCTCGCGCCAAGAGATAATAAATGGTCGCTGGAGACCTGGCAGTCAATGAGACTGATACCCGTCGCTCTGGCTCGCCATACCAGCCCGGCGAGGGCTACTTTAGAGGCTTCGGTCACACGGTGGAACATGGACTCTCCAAAAAAACAGCTACCCAGGGCGACGCCATACAAGCCGCCGACCAACCTGTCGTGCTGCCAAACATCAATGGAATGGGCGTGGCCAAGCTGGTGCAACCGTTGGTAGGCAGATTCCATATTCGCATCAATCCAGGTACCTTCACCCTCTGAACGCGGCCCAGCGCAGCCCTCCATCACGGCTGCAAACGCCCGATTCCAGGTTAGAAGGAAATCGTTTGAATTCATGGCTTTACGTAGCGTTTTTGAGATTTTGAATTCATCTGGAAGCAGCACACAGCGAGGGTTAGGAGTCCACCAAAGAATGGGATCACCCTCGCTGTACCACGGGAATATGCCCCGTGAGTACGCTAGCAAAAGACGATCCGGGCTCAGATCCCCCCCGACCGCAAGCAAACCATTGGGATCCTCAAGCGCCTGACTGCTATCGGGAAAATCCTCCATCGGCTGCCTGT
>Ga0181574_10000257_pt1 | contig 48742 bp, 40 predicted proteins | sample 101ome_24_FD_145600 | JGI IMG/M metagenome (GOLD analysis project Ga0181574, IMG submission 145600) | Coastal salt marsh microbial communities from the Groves Creek Marsh, Skidaway Island, Georgia - 101410AT metaG (spades assembly) | ecosystem: Environmental > Aquatic > Marine > Intertidal zone... | reverse complement strand
GCAAATAGCGATAAATCAGATTATTGAGGGGCACCGTGATAGTGAGAACAACCACCACTGCAATGCCCAAGCCCAGAGCAGCCTGAATCTTTTTGGATACCGCCAGAAACGTGCACATCCCCAAAAAAAAGGCCAACGCCATGTTTTCGACAAAAATAGCCCGAATAAACAGACCCAGATAGTGTTCCATCAGGCGCTCTCCTCCACGGGGGTGTGCTGGGTAATACGGAATTCCGGTTCCTCAACCTGATCCTTTTGCCAGCTTCTAATAGCCCAAATCAACAGACCAATCAGGAAGAACGCACTCGGCGGTAGCAGCAGAAGACCATTTGGCATGTACCATCCCCCTTCGGTGACAAGAGGCAGAACCTCCACGCCAAATAACTTTCCGGAGCCAAAGAGCTCTCGCACAAACGCAACGGTCATCAGCACAAATGAATAGCCAAGACCGTTACCCAGTCCGTCAAGAAAGCTAGGGATCGGTGGGTTCTTCATTGCATAGGCTTCTGCACGGCCCATGACAATGCAGTTGGTGATGATCAGGCCAACAAAGACTGACAGCTGCTTCGATATTTCGTAAGCCACAGCCTTGAGAATCTGATCGACGACAATCACCAGAGAGGCAATGATCGTCATCTGAACAATGATTCGGATGCTCGACGGAATGTAATGGCGAATAGAAGAGATAAAGAAGCTGGAGAATGCGGTCACCAGCGTAAGGGCAATCGCCATCACCAGGCTAACCTGCATGGAAGACGTCACGGCCAGGGCAGAGCAGATGCCCAGTATCTGCAGTGCGATGGGGTTATCCCGGAAAACCGGCCGGAATAGTGTTTCTCGAATATCCATCAGGCATCTCCCTGACGTAGATTACTAAGGAAAGGCTGAAAGCCATCGGCGCCGAGCCAGAATTGAACCAGATTAGAGACCCCCCTACTCGTCAGAGTCGCCCCCGAAAGGCCATCAACTTGCCAATCCGCGGCGGATGACTGGGGGTTTACCGCACCCTTGGCAACCGAGATAGCCACATCACCATCACGATAGGCCTGCTTACCTTCCCACAGGGATTTCCATCGGGGGTTGTCCACCTCTCCGCCCAGTCCCGGGGTCTCACCATGCTCATAAAACCCGAGCCCGGCGATGGTGTTGCCGTCAGCTTCGAGAGCGACAAAGCCATATAAAGTGGACCAGAGCCCGTAACCGTGGATGGGCAAAATAACCTTGTCGAGTGAACCTGATTGGTCATTCACCAAATAGACCAGCGCGTGGTCAGACCGCCGTATAATTTTGGCAATATCTTCCTCTGCCTCGAGGGCGCGGGAACGCGCGGGGTCCTTTGCTGCCGCGCGAGAATCGAAACTGTCTGGGTCTATGTCATCAACATAAGTCCCCGAATCGATATCGACGACACGGGTGGTCACACGTTCAAACTGCTCCTCTACCGAGAGGCTTGGGTCATAAAGACCCGCGGCCATGAGAATGTTGCGCTTCAAATCACGGGTTTTATTCACTTCCTGTGCGGGCTTCAGTACCACTGCAGCTGCAGAGACCACAACGGAGCAAACAATGCACAGAGCAAAGGCGACCGTCAGGACCCGAGACAACCCCTCTTTATTACTAGACACGGGCCAGCCTCCTTTTAACGTTGGCTTGAACGACAAAATGATCGAACAGCGGCGCAAACAGATTGGCAAATAAGATTGCGAGCATCATGCCCTCTGGAAACGCGGGATTGACCACCCGGATCAGCACACACATCACGCCAATCAAAATGCCGTACGCCCAGCGCCCTTTGTTTGTCATAGCGGCGGACACCGGATCAGTAGCCATGAAGAACGCACCGAATGCAAAACTTCCCACCACCATATGCCAGTACCAGGGCATGGCAAACGCTGGGTTGCTATCGGAGCCGACCGTGTTGAGCAATGTCGAAAAGGCAATCATGCCGACGAAGCATCCAGCGACTACACGCCAGGACGCGATTCGGGTAAGTAACAACACCGCACCGCCCAACATCACCATCAAGGTCGAGGTCTCACCAATGGACCCAGGGATGGATCCTATAAATGCCTCCATCCAGGTCACACTTTGGGTAAGTGCTGGCATACCCTCGGCAGCGACGATGCCCAACGGGGTAGCTCCGCTGTACCCATCGACCGCAGTCCATACCGCGTCACCAGACAACTGCGCAGGGTAGGCAAAATACAAGAAGGCTCTGCCCGTCAGGGCAGGATTCAAAAAGTTCTTACCGGTGCCCCCGAACACTTCCTTGCCAATCACCACGCCGAAGCTGATACCCAAGGCTGCCTGCCAAAGAGGCAAATCAGGAGGCAGCGTCAAGGCAAAAAGCACCGAGGTAACGAAGAAGCCCTCGTTAACCTCGTGACCCCGCTTCATGGCAAATAGTACTTCCCAAAATGCGCCAACCACAAAAGTGACGAGGTAGAGCGGGAGAAAATGAAGAGCGCCATACAGGAAGCAACTCCAAACGCTGCCAGCATCGTAGCCTGCCAACCCAGTCATAACGCTGCCACGCCAGCCCTCCAACCCCGATACACCTAGCTCAGTCATCGCGCCATTGGCCTGAAACCCCAGATTCCACATGCCGTAGAACATGGCAGGGAAGGTCGCGAACCAAACGGTGATCATGATGCGCTTCAAATCAACCCCGTCTCTGACATGAGCGGAAGAGCGTGTCACGTGGTTAGGCGAGTAAAAAATCGTATCGACCGCTTCGTAAACCGCGTACCAATTTTCGTAGCGCCCGCCTGGCTTGAATTGCGGCTCAAGCTTGTCCAGTGTGCTGCGCAATCCCATCGATCAGCCCTCCTTCTCGATGCGTGTAAGGTTGTCTCGCAAAATGGGTCCGTATTCGTATTTACCCGGACAGACATAGGTACAGAGCGCGAGATCTTCTTCGTCCAGCTCGAGGCAACCCAGCGCTTGTGCTGTCTCGGTATCGCCCACCAAGAGTGCTCTTAGTAGCTGCGTAGGCAGCACGTCCAGAGGTACGACTCGCTCGTAGTTGCCCACGGGCACCATGGCTCGCTCCGAGCCGTTGGTGTTGGTGGTCATAGCAGCTGGCTTCATACCAAACCAGCTGGACAGGTAGATCCCCATCACAGAATGCTTTTGCCGGCCCGGAGACAACCACCCCATAAAGGCTCGATCCCTGCCCTCTGCCACGGCGGTAACCTGATTGTGATAACGCCCCAGATAGGCGGTATCCGATTGCACGCCTCGCCCTCCCAACACGGAACCGGAAATAATGCGAGTTTCCCCGTCCTCGGTTTGCCCCGCGGTGAGCTCTTGAAGATCTGCGCCCAGCCGGGTTCTAACCGGCACCGGCTGTCGAATTTGGGGACCCGCTAAAGCAATCAGGCGATCCGTATACACCTCTCCATCCAGAAAAAGGCGCCCTATTGCGATAACGTCCTGATATCCCACATACCAGGCGAGCTTGGATAAAGAGGCGCCCAGTAAAAAATGGATATGGGTCCCAACCAGCCCCGCTGGATGTAGTCCCTCGAAATCAACCCGCTTCAGACGATCATTCGACGCCAGTGGGATGTCGGCACCGGGGGCACAGCATAGGTAAACCGGGCAGTCCACCAGCTGAGACAGCAGTGCCTGTCCCAGCGTGAAAGCCTCACGCTGTTCGGCGATCGCATCCGCGGGATCAAGCGCCAGCGGCTGGGTGTCTATCGCGGTAATAAACAACCCGGCAGGTGTTGTACTGGGGTCTGCCACCTTGCTGTAGGGTCGGGCTCGCAGAGCCGCCCACTGGCCGCTCTCGATGAGCAAATCACGAATTTGACGCGAATCAAGCTGACTGGCGGCATCTGCGGAGTATTGGTCAAAGCGGACTGGCTCAATGGTATCGTCCACTTCGATCACCAGAGATTGAAACACGCGTCGCGCACCGCGATTAATCGCAGTCACGCGCCCGGACGCAGGGGCGGTAAATTTGACGCCCTCCATCTTTTTATCGCTGAAGAGCACTTGCCCCTTCTGGACCTGATCCCCCTCGGTCACAATCATCGTGGGCTTCATACCCACGTAATCGGGCCCGACCAGCGCAACGTGTCTGCTACTGGCCGTTATCGCAGACCCGGCGGGCTCTCCCGAAAGTGGGATCTTCATGCCGCGACGAATTTTGATCATGTTGTTATCCGCATAAAACGTTGTGAAGATGGATTACACCCATCGCCTGTTGGGGAGCCTGAAAATAACCGCGCTGGCTTGCCATCACGCGCTGTCCCCCGACACCTCGCGTGATAATCAGTGCTTTGCGCACTTTTGGTTGTCCTGCACCGGGCTAACAACCTAGGGCTGATGCGCCGGCAAGGCGCCAACACATCCCTGCCGAAAAACCCGGGCTATTCTAGCCAAGCCGTTGCCTAAACACCACCTCACGAGTGGGTCTTAAAGCGGCGCGGTCATATCCTTTGGGTAGGTCAGGTAGCTAATCCCGGCCATTTTTTCCAAGATACGGTAAACCTGGCAACTGTAGCCAAACTCATTGTCATACCAGAGATAACAGACCGCCTGGGTTCCGTTCACGATAGTCGCCTTGGCGTCAAAAATGCAGGCTGCCCTGGAGCCCACGAAATCAGAGGAGACCACCTCCGGTGAGGCAGAAAAATCGATTTGTTTACGCATGGCGGAGTGCAGAGCCGTGTTGCGCATGAATTCATTCACCGACTCGACCGTGGTCTCTTTGCTCAGCGTGAGATTCAAAATAGCCATGGACACATTGGGTGTGGGCACTCGAATGGCGTTACCTGTCAGCTTGCCCTCCATCGCCGGCAGAACCTTGGCTACCGCTTTTGCGGCCCCTGTCTCAGTGAGCACCATATTTAAGGGCGCAGACCGACCTCGTCGATCTGCCTTGTGATAGTTATCAATCAGGTTCTGGTCGTTGGTGTATGCGTGCACCGTCTCCACATGCCCGGAGACAATGCCATATTCATCGTCCATGGCCTTTAGCGGCGGCACAATGGCGTTTGTTGTGCAGGACGCAGCAGAGATGATTGCGTCCGAAGGCTCTATTTCGTGATGATTGATGCCTGCGACAATATTCTTTAAATCGCCCTTACCCGGCGCGGTGAGAATCACTTTGTTGACACCTTTACTGGCCAGGTGGCGGGACAAACCCTCCCGATCTCTCCAGACCCCGGTGTTGTCCACCACGATACAGTCATCGATCCCGTAGGCCGTATAGTCGATTTCTTCCGGGCTGTTGGCATAAATCACCCGCACTTCATTGCCGTTAGCAACAAATGACTGTCGCTCTTCATCTACCCTAATGGTTCCTTTAAAAGCACCGTGCACTGAGTCGCGGCGAAGCAAGCTGACACGCTTGACGAGATCATTAGCTGCACCGCCTTTTCGTACAACCACAGCACGCAGCCTAAGGCTGTCGCCGCCGTCAGTCTTTGCGATAAGAATGCGAGCCATCAATCGACCAATCCGCCCAAACCCATAAAGCACCACATCCACGGGTCGATCGACTGGCCGATGCTCGGAATTGATAAGGAAATCAAGCTCCCGATTGACGTACTCCTCTAGAGACAGCCCCTCTCCCTGGGCTTTGTCGAAGTACTGCACCGCAAGGCGACCAACATCGATGTGGCTGGGGCCCAGGGGTAGACCCTTCATGATATCGAGGACTGGGGCGGTCTCGAATTCCGAGAGTTCATTGCGCTCCATTTGCCGTACATAGCGGTGGGATTTCATGATGTCGAGCACTGACTGATTCACTAGGGAATGCCCATAGATATAGCACTTGACGTTTCGGGTCCGCGCCATGGCGCCCACCTGAGGAATCATTGCCTCCGCCAGGGCCTCTCGCTCTTTCCAGTCCGCAAAATAGTCCGCTGGTCGTTCCCGCTTGCGCTGCTCTGCCACCTCAGGCTCCTCAGTCCTTTGAATCCGGGCGGCATTATCCTCGCTTGCCGCCGTTAAGGGCAAGTAATTCGGTAATGCTCGACGTTTTGGAGTGCTTTTACTGGTGACCAGAAGCCGCCCCCCCTAAACTATCGCCTGACCATGGATGTTTTAAGCCCACCGATGCTCGCCGATCAGCTTCTCTCATCGCCTTGGCCTGAAAAGCCGGGCAGTCGCACTGCGTTTGGCCCCTGCCCCGATGGGACCCCGTCGATGATCATTGCGGAAGCTGCGTCCAGCAAGCGAGTACTGGTAGTAGTGACCCCCACGACGACCGCCGCCGCAGAGCTGGAGCGGGAACTGACGTTTTTTCTCAAGCCATCGACGCCAGTGCTCTCGCTTCCCGACTGGGAGACTTTACCCTACGACAATTTTTCGCCCCACCAGGACATTGTCTCCGAGCGACTCCATACCTTTCACGAGCTGCCCCACCTCACATCTGGGATACTGATCGCGCCAATCACAACCCTGATGCAGCGCACACCGCCGACCTACTATATCGAGGGCAGCAGTTTTGACCTCCAAGTTGGGCAATCGATCGTTGCAGAAACCTTTGTTAACAATCTGAGTCTGAATGGCTACAGGGCAGTCGAGACAGTTTACGAGCATGGAGAGTACGCGGTCAGAGGATCCTTACTCGATGTGTTCCCAATGGGCAGTCCCCTGCCCTATCGAATTGATCTGTTCGACAAGGAAATTGAGACCCTTCGCACCTTTGATCCCGAAACCCAGCGAACGATCGCTAAAGTAGAAAACATCCGACTGCTCCCCGCGAGGGAATTTCCCATGGATGCGGGAGCCATCGAACGGTTCAAAATGAACTGGTATCGGAGCTTTGATGGCGACCCGGACAACTGCCCGGCCTTCACTGAGATCTCTGCAGGGCGCGTGTCCCCAGGTGCCGAGACCTACTTACCGCTATTCTTTGAGCGCTGTGGCACCCTCTTCGACTACCTCCCCCCCGACGCCGCTGTCATTACCGTGGGGGAGCACTACCAAGCGGCGGAACGATTTTGGCTGGAGATCACGGACCGGTTTGAGGAGTACGGTATCGACCCGCGACGACCTTTACCAGCGCCCAAGACAGGGTATTTGCCGGTTGAGGAGTTATATCGCGAATTCGGGGACTATCCGGTCCTTGAGTTGAGGACCCATGATGAGTCGCCAGTGCACATAGAGAGCGGCCTCTCCAAGGCACCATCGCTCGATTCACTGCTACCAGAAGGTACCGCGATGGACCGCTTGGCCGCATTCATCGACTCTCACCAAGGTGCAGTATTACTGCTGGCGGAATCTGCCGGAAGACGAGAATTACTGCTGGAGAATTTACAGCAGCAGGGGTTAGAGCCGACCGTCGTCAACGACTGGCAGGAATTTCTTACTCGAAATTCGGCTTTCGCCATATCGGTCGCACCGATTGATCGACCTATGTTTCTGGGGTCCGAGAGCGTCGCGATCATCACTGAAAATCAACTTTTCGGCGAGCGGGTTGCTCAGCGTCGACGCCGCAAGACTACCGAGGAAACCAATGCCGACGCCATCGTGAGAGATCTCACCGAGCTGCGCGAAGGGGTGCCTGTTGTTCACCTACAGCACGGTGTGGGCCGATACCTAGGGTTGCAGTCTCTCACCATCGACGGGGATGTCGGCGAGTTTCTAGTGCTGGAATATGCTGCAAAGGACAAGCTCTATGTCCCGGTCAGCTCACTGCAGCTTATTAGTCGCTATACGGGGGCTGATCAAGACACCGCACCCCTGCATCGTCTTGGAAGCGAGCAATGGACAAAGGCCAGACGCAAGGCTCGTGAAAAAGCGCAGGATGTGGCCGCCCAGCTACTCGACGTCTACGCCCGCCGAGAGGCTCGTCCGGGCTTTGCCTGCTCGGTTGATCCGGGGCTATGGGAGTCGTTCTCTGAAGGCTTTCCCTTTGAAGAGACACCCGATCAAGCGGCGGCTATTGAAGCCGTCAAAAATGACATGTGCGCCAATCGGGTCATGGACCGACTGATATGCGGCGACGTGGGGTTCGGGAAGACTGAGGTGGCAATGAGAGCTGCCTTCATCGCAGTGCAAAATCAAAAACAGGTCGCCGTACTGGTACCGACCACCCTGCTTGCCCAACAGCATTTCAGCTCCTTTCAGGATCGATTTGTTGATTGGCCGATCAAAGTTGAGGTGGTATCCCGTTTCAGGACAGCGAAAGATATTGACGCAGTTCAGCAACGGGTAGCAGCGGGTGAGGTCGATATTCTCGTAGGCACCCACAAGCTGCTCCAAAGCGACTTTAGCTTCGAGGATCTCGGGCTGCTCATAATCGATGAGGAGCACCGTTTCGGAGTGAAACAGAAAGAAGCGATCAAAGCGCTGCGTGCAGAAGTCGATATTCTGGCGATGACGGCCACCCCTATTCCTCGAACTCTTAACATGGCGCTTGGAGGGCTGCGCGACCTGTCCATTATCTCCACGCCGCCTGCGAGAAGACTGTCGATCAAAACCTTCATACGTGAGCACTCCGTGGCGTTAGTGAAAGAAGCCGTTCTTCGGGAAACTCTGCGGGGCGGACAGGTGTATTACCTCCACAACGAAGTGAAATCAATCGAGGAGTCAGCCCGCAAACTTCGTGAACTGCTGCCCGATCTGTCGGTCGGTGTCGCCCACGGGCAGATGAGGGAAATGGATCTTGAGCGGGTGATGTCTGACTTTTACCATCAGCGTCATCATATTTTGGTGTGCAGCACTATTATCGAAACAGGTATCGACGTGCCCAATGCCAACACAATCCTTATCGAGCGTGCGGATAAATTTGGACTCGCTCAACTTCATCAGCTAAGAGGTCGCGTTGGGCGGTCACACCATCAGGCCTATGCATATCTTCTCTGCCCACCCCGGTCAACGCTCGCCGGCGACGCGCAAAAGCGTCTTGATGCGATCGAGGCAGCGGGAGAACTAGGTGCCGGTTATCAGCTCGCCACCCACGACCTCGAGATTCGGGGTGCAGGCGAATTACTTGGTGATGAGCAGTCGGGTCAAATCCATAGCGTGGGCTTTGGACTCTACCTCGAGATGCTCCACAGCGCAGTAAATGCACTGCGTCGAGGCGAAATTCCCGATCTGGATGCCCCCCTAGAGAGCGGGACCGAGGTTAAGCTCCACGTACCTGCACTGATTCCCGAGGATTATTTGCCCGATATTGCGACCCGCCTGGTTATTTACAAGCGAATCGCGGCTGCGGATACCCATGAAGGATTGCGGGAGATTCAGGTGGAAATGATTGACCGTTTTGGTCTGTTGCCCGATAGCGTTAAAAATTTATTCACGCAGGCGACCATGCGGGTAGAGGCACAGCGACTCGGCATCGACGAAATCGAGCTCAATGTTGCTGGAGGGCATCTTGAGTTTGGAACCAATAACCAAGTAAATCCCCTCACCCTTGTGAAGCTCCTGCAAAACAATCCATCAAGCTATGGACTGTCTGGGTCAAGTAGATTGCGAATAACCCGGGAACTGCCTAACCTCGACGACAGAGTAGAGTTCCTGACCCAGCTAATAGCAACGTTGAACGACGATGCCGCGAGGAATAAAGCCCGTGGGACACACTGACGCAAACTCACTTCGCCGAGGCATCTTTGGTGCGGTCATCCTCATCATGGCGACACTGCCTACCTGGGGACAACCATCCGGTAAAGTCGAAACCCCAATCGTTCCCATGCCGGAGGGGACGGAGCCCACTGAGATATCCGATTGGATTCTGGTGGAGGTGGCTGTTCTGGTTGACGATAGGGAAGAGACTTTGCTCTCCGAGCAATGGCACGCTCGGCCCAATGTCAGATACCCGCAAAATTATCGCCGCCTGCTCGATACTAATCTCATCCAGCAGCTGCAGGAGCGGTTTCCCGCTGCAGACATTGCTGAAACCACCGATGGACACATTAGGGTGGCGCTTGAGGATCCAGCCCGGGTGCTTTCAAGAGCGATTATTAATGAACAGCTGCGACTAGCCCATGAAGCCGAGGAGCCCGCCCTGCTTACAGATCAATCGAAGCCTGATCTAGAAGCGCCTGCGCCACACGATGACTCCCCATACCTAGACGAAGGTGCCGCCGCCGACAGCGAGGCGGGGCCGCTTATCCCCTTGGATCGACTCAATGCTGGATCCGAGACCGAGCCACAAGAGCCACCGATTGACCGCTTGTTGAATCCCGCCGTGACACTGCCCTTTTACAATGAGACCCCGCAATCGCCTCAAGAACAATCGCCTATCGTCATGCGAATGCTCGATGAAAACCCGACGGCGGATTCAGATGGTGATTCGGTTGCGCCCCCACCCACCCTACCCACTCCTTTTGTCTCACGTACGCTAACGCTATTGGCGGAGGGATTACGGGCTCTTCAGCGGAAGCCGGGAAATACGCTGGAAGCCTCAGCTGCATGGATACAGGGCCCGAATGCCAGCACGCGCCCCATTGTTCTCGACCGCTCAGGTGATACCACCCCGCGGGCCCCACTGCAGGGATTTATCCAGCTACGCACTAAGGACTCGCTTAAGATAGGGGTCAATTTCTGGCGGGCCACCGACGGCACATATATGCCTGACACCTTCACAATGACCCCACCAGAGAAAGCCGACCCCGGGATAAGCTATGGGGAATCAATGTCTGGCGACACAATCAGCGAGGAGCTGGCGCTGGAGTTCCAGAGAAAACTGAGTGAGTTGGAGGTGTTTATCGCTTCGGGACAGCCACTCAGTGAATTTAGCTACGCATCGACCGACGAAATCAATCCCAATCCGGACGCCGAGAGTCCAGAGCCCGATGTTCTGGAAGATTGGGACTGGCGACACCTAATTCATATCGCAGACACGCGTTCGTTGGAAGCGGGGGTCGTGCGCTATTTTGACCACCCGGTGATCAAGGTGTTGGCCACCTATAAGGAACTCACCTGGGGCGAGGTCTACTCTCAGGGCCATGAGGAATGGCTGGCAAGCCAAATTCAAACGGCTGAGGCCGAGGTCAAGGCCGAAACCGAGGCCGAGAGCAGGCAGTAGCCCGCCCAACGCGGTGGCATTGACTCAGGGAGATGGCTCGGGCACGGGTGAGCCCTCTGCCAAATGCACCGTGCTGGTTGGAAAGGCCACCTCGGCACCATGAGACTCGATAATCCCAAGAATTTGCAGCAGAACGTCCTGCTTCACCCCGTGATAGGTGGCCCAATCCGTGGTTTTAGTGAAGGTGTAGATAAAGAAATCCAGCGAGGATGGCCCGCAGCTCACAAAATTCACCATGAGCGTGCGGTTGAGGTCAATCGCCTCGTGGGACGTCAGCATGGCTTTTACATCCGCCACAATGGGACCCATACAACTGACATCCTCGTAGCGGATACCAATGGTTTCATAGATACGTCGATTGCGCATGCGGGAGGGATTTTCAAGGGCAACACTCGAAAAAACCGCATTAGGCACATAGAGAGGCCGCTGGTCGAAGGTGCGTATCATCGTCATACGCCATCCGATATTCTCAACCGTTCCCTCTATTTCTCGATCGGGAGAACGAATCCAGTCGCCCACGGTGAACGGTCTGTCCAGGTAAATACTCAGCCCGCCCAGAAAATTGGCGAGAAGGTCTCTCGCGGCAAAACCCACAGCGATACCACCGATACCGCCGAAAGCCAGCAAACCCGATACGGATACGCCAATCGACTGGAGTATCATCAATGACAGAACAATCCACAGGGTTATCCGAAGTAGCCGGACAGTAGCGCTGATAGTCGCTCTTGCATCGGAGTCTCTCGGACCGCGATGCTCGCCGAGCAATTCGCTTTCAACACCAGCAAGGATCCGCTGAACAAACCAACCAAGAAGCAGAATCAGCCCGGTATCGGCCGCTTGCCGCAACCAGCCTCGGAGGTCGTCAGCTCCCTCGAGAAGGCCCAGAGAAAGATAAGCCAGGACCAACCACATCAGCCACTCGCCCGGTTTTACCAGCGCCGCTGCAATTACGTTATCCCACGGATTTGCGCTCTTTTCCGCCGCTCGATTCAATCTGGCCAGAAGCAGGCCTAGGGTCAGGTGGCCGATCATACCGATCAGCAGGAATGCCCCCAGCATGAGGACGACCAGAGGAACCCCCGTCGACTCGGCGAGAGGTTGAAGCCAATGACTAAGTAGCGCTGTGGATTGATCCATAATGTTAGCTCGGCTTTTGACAGGGAGGGATGCTACCGCATCTTCTCAAAAATGTGCCAACCGCCTGTCAAAAGGTGATAAATCCGGGGGGGGGGGGTGACGGTGAAGATATTTCTGTATAAAATCACACCCTGTATATATAACCATGAAAAACACCACCGATGATCAAACTGACCTCCCGACAGGAACAAGTGCTCTCGGTAATACGGCAGAGTCTGGATGAAACAGGATATCCACCGACTCGTGCGGAGATCGCCCGAGAATTGTCATTCAAAAGTGCCAACGCCGCTGAGGAGCATTTAAAGGCCCTGGCTAAGAAAGGTGCCATCGAAATGATCCCGGGGGCGTCCCGTGGCATTCGACTTGTTGGCGAGCAGCCGACGGGCATTCCCATTATTGGCCGAGTCGCCGCAGGGAATCCGGTTCTGGCCGAAGCTAATATCGAGGACCACTGCAGTCTCGAAAGCAGCTTTTTCTCGCCTCATGCAGACTATTTGCTACGGGTAACCGGCGACAGCATGATCAATGCAGGTATCCACGATGGTGACCTTCTGGCCGTGCACAGCACACTCACGGCCCGGGACAACGAAATCATCGTGGCCCGAATCGATGATGAAGTCACTGTTAAGCGGCTTCAACGCCCCTCTGCACATGAAGTCAGACTGGTCGCAGAGAATGACGATTTTGACCCCATCGTGGTCGATCTCAGAGAACAGGATTTTGCCATCGAAGGCATCAGTGTCGGGGTTATTCGCCGCCATCAATGAAGCAGTATCGTCAGGGGGCAATCTCCCCTTCTCGTTAAAATCGAGAATGTGCTGGGAGTATCTTCGCGTCAGGGCCGATCAAGCGTAGCCCACGGCGGCGGCGCTAGTGCAGCGTTCTACCTTCCGTGGAGCCTTCCTGCTCCTGAGCATCAACTTCGATATTGGCTAACTCAGCCAACTGTGCAGCGGCCTGGATGCCGGCCTGAATCATTGCCTTCGCCACCTCGAGATTGTTCTCTAAAAGGTATGCGGAGGTTTCAGGCGAAAACTGGATGCTCACGAGGGGCTCGGAGCCCTCGTCATCGGCGCGCTGAAGAACAACTTCGCCATCACCCAAATCAACAATTTCCAGCAGTGCTGTCGCCATGCGGCTCCCCTGTGTGAATGGTTGTATCACTGTAGCAGTCTGCTTTTAACCTGCAAAGCCAAATGTGAAAATAAATTGAAGGCCCTCAATACTCTTCAGCACTTTCCCCCATCTCGTTGAATACGTCCGCGAGGGAGTCGCGCCAAGAGGCGAATTCCCGGAGGCCAGGCGGACCACCACCAACAATCATTCCCTTGTGCCGGCTGGACAGACCCGCAGGAACTGGCGACAGAAGGTCAGCCAACCAGCCCGAATGCTCCAGACGAGCGAACTCCTCAACACGCTCAGCCACAGCAAGCCCTTTTTGTTGGGTTGGAAGCTCGCCCACGCCGTGAGGAGGATGGTCCGGGAGGGGCTGGGCCTTGATCGCCTCAAGGAGCAACCAACCGTAGGCATCGATTAGATGTAAGCGCACCGCAGGGGCAAAGGCAGCGTTAAGGACTTCTGGGGACAACTCCGACCCGCCTGCTAATTCAGACTCCCAGGCATCTAGAAGGACCCTTGCCATGTAGATGGCGTGATTGGCAAACCCTCTCGCGGTCGCCACTCTGGTTAGCTTCCTTCCTGTGCATTTGGCGCGTCAGCCTCCGCTTTGGCAGCGGCCTTTTTCTTTGGAGCAGCCTTCCTTTTTGTCGCGGCTTTTTTCTTGGCTCGCACTTTCTTCTTGACGACCTTGGCACTACCTTCCTGCCGCCATGCCCCATCGTGGAAGAAGGCCTTCCAGCCGGTGGCCTTGCCGTCAACATCCGTCATCAAATACTGTTCGCGGGTTTTACGACTGTAACGAATTTGGGAACGATTACCCGCATCATCAGCGATAGGTCCGTCGAAAAGATAATGATGTTTGGGATCAATTTCAGCTTGGTGAGGGAGCAATTCGTCCAGAAATGGGGGCCGGGTCTCTCGGTTTTTCGGAAATTGACTCGCCGCCAGAAATAAACCAGACGCACCATCACGCAATACGTAGTGATCGTCCACCTTTTGACAGGCCAACTCAGGCATCTGCACCGGATCCATTTTTGGCGGCGCCACCTCTCCACTACGCAGCAACTTTCGGGTGTTTTTACATTCGCTATTTGTACAACCGAAGTACTTACCGAAACGGCCAGTTCGCAATTGCATTTCTGCCGTACACTTGTCGCATTCGATCACGGGCCCGTCATAACCCTTGATCCTGAACTTCCCTGTTTCTACCTCATAACCAGAGCAATCAGGATTGTTACCACACACGTGCAGTTTGCGGGTTTCATCAATTAAGTAGCTGTCCATGGCGGCATTACAAATCCCGCAGCGATGCTTGCTAAGGAGCAAGCGAGACTCCGCCTCATCATCGGCGTTTTCACTGACGACTTCGTCACCGGGTATGAGGTTCACCGTATTTTTGCATCGCTCTTTCGGCGGCAGACTGTAGCCAGAGCAACCCAGAAAAACTCCTGTGCTCGCGGTTCGAATTTGCATGGGCCGATCACAGAGTGAGCAGGGAATACCGGTAGGCGTCGGATCATTAGCTTGCATACCGCTGGGCTCCGGCTGCTCAGCCTGGTCAAGTCGCTCACGAAAATCGCCATAGAAGCGATCAAGCAAGTTTTTCCAATCAAGGCGTCCCTCTGCCACCTCATCGAGCTGCTCTTCCATCGACGCAGTAAATCCGTAATCGAGTAAATCGCTGAAGGTTTTTTGTAGTCGCTGGGTCACTATGTCACCCATTTTTTCGGCATAAAATCGCCGGTTCTCCAACCGAACATAGCCGCGATCCTGAATGGTCGAAATAATGGCCGCGTAAGTTGAAGGTCGGCCAATACCTCGCTTTTCCAACTCCTTAACCAGGCTGGCTTCACCAAATCGAGCAGGTGGCTTGGTGAAATGCTGCTTCGGATCCAAACTATTCAATGTGAGCGCGTCGCCCTCTTTTAAGGCAGGCAGCTCGGTATCCTCTGTCTTCCGCGTCATGGGGGGTTGAACCCGGGTAAAGCCATCAAACTCCACTACCCGACCTCTTGCTGTAAGCTCATAGGCACCGGCAGCGACAGTAACCGTCGTGGACAAATAGCGTGCAGGCATCATCTGGCAGGCAACAAACTGTCGCCATATCAGCTCATACAGTCGTTCCGCATCACGCTCCATTCCCTGCAATTGATGTTGCTGAATGCCAACATCGGATGGACGGATCGCCTCATGAGCTTCCTGTGCCCCCTCCTTAGAGGAGTACAGCACTGGCTTCTCAGGCAGATACTGCTTGGGGAAATTCTGCTCTATATGCTGTCGGCAGGCAGCAACAGCATCAGCACTAAGATTAGTGGAGTCTGTTCGCATGTACGTGATGTATCCGGCTTCGTACAAGCGCTGCGCCAGCGTCATTGTTTTCTTAACGCTGAAGCCCATCCGGGTGCTTGCTGCCTGCTGCAGGGTTGATGTAATGAAGGGTGCCGAGGGCTTCGAACTCGTCTTTCGCGCGTCGAGACCTGCAACGGAAAATGCTGCGGACTCGAGAGCACTGACGGCCGCGTGAGCCTCAACCTCGGTTTTCGGGTTGAACTTTTGACCGTCGACTCGCTTTACCTCAAACCAGACAGGCGCATGTCCCTCGACCTCGAGAGCGGCATGGACCTCCCAGTACTCTTCTGGCAGAAATGCACGGATTTCCCGCTCACGCTCCACGATAAGACGCACCGCAACCGACTGAACGCGGCCCGCCGACAGGCCGCGTGCTACCTTTGCCCAGAGCAACGGTGACACCTCAAAGCCAACGACCCGGTCTAAAAAACGCCGCGCCTGCTGGGCATTAACGCGATTGGTATCAAGCTCCGCGGGACGCTCGAAAGCTTCTTGAATGGCTTTTTTCGTAATCTCGTTGAAGACGACCCTCTGGTAACGGGCATCGTCGCCGCCGATGATCTCGCGCAGGTGCCAGGCGATGGCCTCCCCCTCACGGTCAAGGTCAGTCGCGAGGTAAATAGCGTCTGACTTAGCGGCCAGCTTTTTTAGTTCACTGACAACCTTTTCTTTGCCCGGCAAAATTTCATAGCGAGCACTCCAATCAGCATCGGGGTTGACCCCCATACGGCGCACCAACTGCTCACGTTTCTTCTTTTTCTGATAGCGCTTTTTTTCCTCGGGGGCCATTTTCCGGGTGATTGCAGCTTGAGCCGCACGCTCCTTGGGGTCGGAACTTGGGCCACTGCCAGCGGTGGGCAAATCACGAATATGACCCACGCTGGACTTAACGATGAAATCGCTACCAAGATATTTGTTAATCGTTTTTGCCTTTGCGGGCGACTCAACAATTACTAGTGCTTTTCCCATAATGGAGTGTCCAACTAAACCACTTTTAGGCGTAACGCCGCCGAGTCTCTCTCGGCAAAAGCGGGCATATATACGTGCCCAAGCCACCGCCGGTCAAGTTTCATCAACTAAAGATCGAGAGAAAATTCAGCGCCAGATGTATTGAAACAAGATAAAGTTCTCTCCAGATAACCCTAGCTTTTTAAACGATTCAGAGCCTCAAAGACCTGCTCCAGCGTTGAATCTTGGCCCCGTTCAGTCCAGTACACTTGCACTTCCTCAGGCTGCTTTGTAATTGCCTCGATAGCAGAATCAAGAGCATCTAGCCATTCAGGGAGTCCCTCACCGTCACGACTCTCCCATCCTTGAGCCGTCCGGATCCACAGGCTATTTGATGAATTTTGGGGCGCCGTCTCTGGGCGCTGCTTGTCGCATCGCATCGCATAACATACCAACACCTCATCCGAGATTCGTTGCAGTCGAGGGGGAATCTCCGCAGGTTCTCTACATCGGACCAGGATACCCGCGCTACGTGCCGCATCTCGCCAGCGAGCAACCCGACGTTGCTGCCTGCTCGGTAGTGCTGAAAGTAGCGGGCCCGCGACAGCCGCCACAGCAATCAGAATGAAGAGATAAGTCATAAGCGCCTCGTAGAGCTGTTGGTGGCAGAGAGTACGGGTGGTAAAGTAGATTTGTATAGACATTGTGGGGACTTGCTTGTGGCCTACAACAAAATTTTAGTAGCCATTGATCTCGGTAAAACATCCTCTTCCGTTATCGGCAAAGCGGCTGATTTGGCAGTAGCTGGGCGCTCGGAGCTTCACGTGTTACACGCGGTAGAACCCTTGAGCATCACCTACGGAGGCGATATCCCAATGGATTTTTCCTCAATTCAGGACGAGATTTATCAGCAAGCGACAGATCAATTGGCCACTTTTTGCAGCAAAATCGACATCCCTGCGGAGCAGCGGCATTTAGTTATGGGGCGTCCCGAGGTTGAGATTGCCAACATGGCTGAGGCCCTTGGAGTCGATTTGATCGTGGTGGGAAGTCATGAGCGCTATGGCCTGGCAGTCCTTTTGGGATCTACAACGGATGGGGTGCTGCACAGTGCGGGCTGCGACGTACTGGCAGTCAAAGTAGACACGAAAAATTAAGTATCCAGCATCCATCTGGATAACTGCACCCCATCAAAGGGCCACCCCAATTCTCTACCCCGATGATCTTTTAGTACCGGAATGCGGGTACCATATTGCTTAATAAGCATCAGGTCTTCTTCAATATCCACGCTTGTAAACACCACGCCGGCAGCATAGAGAATGTTCTCGGCCATCTCACACAGGTGACACCCTGTGGTGGTGTAAAATAGGAGCGATGCCGTGGTATTTGTCGAATCGACCTGATCCTGCACTGAGATAAACCTCTCGGATAGCCAGCCATGAGTGTAAAACAGAGTAAGGGGCCGTTGGTACGCGACCAACTGATGACCGTCTATGGACGAAAGCCCGTAATGGAGGCTCTTGTCAGCAATCGCTTGGCCTGTCAGACCCTACACTGGTCGACGAGCAATCGGATGGAAGGCACTGCGGCCGCCATTTACGATGAGGCGAGAATCCAGGGCCTGCAGATACGCGAACACTCGAGAGAATCGCTCGCTCGAATCTCAAAGAACGGTAAGCAGGACCAGGGGGTCGCTCTGGACATCCACTGCCCCAATTTCATGACCGTCGATGCTTTGGTTCCCCGCGCTACCGACCCGAGCTGCCGGTTACTCGCACTGGATGGCATCACGAACCCACAAAACATTGGCATGATACTTAGAAGTGCCACCGCGGCCCGGATAGATGGAATTCTTTATCCGATCAGAGGAGTCGCAGCCCTTGGGCCGCTAGTTATAAAAGCCTCTGCGGGAACCGCATTTCATGCTCCCATTGCTCGCTGCAAAGAGCTAAACGAGGGGCTGCAAACCCTGCAGGGTGCGGGATTCTGTATTGCCAGTCTCGAGAGCGGTGCGCGAGTGTCTGCCTTTGACTACAAAGCCACATCCGGCACAGTCTTTGTTCTCGGCGGAGAGACTGCCGGCGTATCGGCGCAGACCGCATCGCTCACAGATGTTGCGCTTTCTATCCCTATGTCATCAGAGATTGAGTCGCTAAATGTCGCCGTGGCGGCGTCGCTGATCGCCTTTGCACCTCACATCCGCGGGTAGGCAGTTTCTGTTACTTAGCCAAGGCTCCCATGGCCTGCTCTAGCCCACCCAGTGTTAATGGAAACATGGACCCCTCCATCAACTGATTCGTTATACCGATGGATTGGGTGTACTGCCACTCGTCTTCCGGCACAGGATTAAGCCACACGCATTTATCGTAAGTTTGCCTGAGGCGACGAAGCCACAACTCCCCGGGCTCTTCATTCCAGTGCTCTACTGACCCACCCGGCTGCACAATTTCATAGGGAGACATAGCGGCATCACCCACAATTACCACCTTATAGTCGTGGCCGTATTTGTGCATCAGATCAAGCGTTGGTGTACGTTGGTTGTGGCGTCGAACATTGTTCTTCCAAACGCTCTCGTACAGAAAATTGTGGAAGTAAAAATACTCTAGGTGCTTGAACTCGGTCCGCGCCGCAGAGAACAACTCCTCACAAACTTTGACGTGGGGGTCCATAGAGCCGCCCACGTCCAGAAACAGTAATACCTTTACCGCATTGTGGCGCTCGGGCACCATTTTTATATCGAGAAGTCCCGCATTGCGCGCAGTCGAGCTAATGGTATCGTCCAAGTCGAGCTCATCCGCAGAGCCCGTGCGCGCGAATTTCCGAAGCCGTCGCAGTGCAACCTTGATATTCCGCGTGCCGAGCTCCACGGCATCGTCGTAGTTCTTGAAATCTCGGCGATCCCAGACCTTTACAGCACGCTTGTTCTTGCTCTCTCCTCCGACCCGGATGCCCTCTGGATGATAGCCATCATTCCCGAAGGGGGAGGTACCACCTGTTCCTACCCACTTGTTCCCCCCCTCATGCCGTTTCTGCTGTTCTTCTAGGCGCTTTTTGAACTCCTCGATCAGCTTCTCAAGCCCCCCGAGAGATTCAATTTTGGCTTTTTCCTCCTCTGAGAGATTTTTTATAAACTCCGAGCGGAGCCAATCGTCGGGAATAAGCGCCTCAATGACATCATCGAGGCCCTCGAGTTCACGAAAATGAAGTCCAAACGCTCTGTCAAATCTGTCGTAATATTTTTCATCCTTTACCAACACCGCACGGGAAAGCTGATAAAACCCGTCGATATCGGCGAATACCAACTGGCGCTTCATGGCCTCAAGTAAATCGAGCAGTTCCCGGGTGGTGCATGGCACACCCGCATCCTTCAGGCCGTGAAAAAAATTGATCAGCATAGGTTGCCCCTAACGGGTCTCACGCCGGTGCATAAAAGCTAGACGTTCCAACAGCTGGACATCCTGCTCATTCTTTAAAAGCGCCCCATAGAGGGGTGGAATCGCCTTGGTGGGATCACGATTTTTTAACACCTCATCTGGAATATCATCAGCCATCAGCAGCTTCAACCAATCAATAAGTTCGGATGTGCTGGGTTTTTTCTTCAGACCGGGGATAGATCGCAATTCAAAAAACACCTCGAGCGCCTCGGCGACCAAACTCTGCGCGATACTGGGGTGGTGGACATCAATAATCTCGCGCATGGTGTCGCGATCGGGAAAACTGATGAAGTGGAAGAAGCACCGGCGGAGGAAAGCGTCTGGCAGCTCTTTTTCGTTATTTGATGTGATGATAATGATAGGCCGATGCTTTGCCTTTATTGTCTCACCGGTCTCGTAGACAAAAAACTCCATGCGGTCGAGTTCAACTAATAAATCATTAGGAAACTCGATATCAGCCTTATCCACTTCGTCGATCAGTAACACCACCTGCTCGTCGGAATCGAAGGCCTCCCAAAGCTTCCCTTTCTTGATGTAGTTTCGAATATCGTGAACCTTCTCATCTCCTAGCTGGGAATCCCGCAGCCTCGATACGGCGTCATACTCATACAGACCTTGCTGGGCTTTAGTGGTCGATTTAATGTGCCATTGAATCAACCGCTTACCCAATCCTGCGGCCACTTCCTCCGCCAACATCGTCTTGCCGGTACCGGGCTCACCTTTGATCAGTAATGGCCTCTCCAGATTCACCGCCGCGTTGACCGCCATCCGCAAATCATCGGTCGCCACATATCTTTCTGTCCCCGTAAACTTCATGTCACTGTCTCTCATTGAAAAAATTAGGTTCGGCGCCCCAGTCTAGACACCAACATGGTCCCTGCACCCGCAACAATGCCAAGGGAGCCCGCCAATGCAAGTACGATGAAGGCACCCTTTGCGGATGACCAGCCTCCCACAAAGGCAAGGTTGAACACCGCGACGATTAACGCGGGTGCAAGGGTTTCAGCCCCCGGTGCGGGCAAGGCGGGCGCAATCAGGATGCCCAACATCGCTCCGATCACCGCGCGTCGCACAAGCGGGCCGACATGTCGCAACCAATGACGATATACGAACGCCGACGCCACAAGTGCCGCCAAAACATAGAGTGAAAGTGCAAGACCATACGACTGGGGCGTCAGCATGCCTCCTCCTTTTCGGACGGCGGCATCTGTAGAAAAAATCCCCGCTGCTCTATTTCGGACAATACCTGTTCTCCGCTGTAACGCGCCAGCTTTCGGTCTGATGTCAAATTTAGGGTAACCACCAACTCGGGCTCGCCAAACTGCTCCCGAAGAGGGTCTGGCAGAGTATCGATTTTACTATCATGAGGCAGATAGAGGTAGGTGAGATCCTTGCGCGGGCTTCGATACACGCTGACTAGCATCAGGATGACACCGCCTGCGCCGCATTTTTTCTCATCGGTGCGATGACGACCTCAGCGCGCCAGCCGAGCCACGAAGGTGGCACGTCTATGGTCTCACCAACCGCCTCTCTGGCGAGCAACTCAAGCTCCCGATTTGGCATCAGTATTTCAACGTTCATATCCAACCGTTGGGCCAGATCTTGAAGTCCCGGCAGCAGCTGCTTAGCGAGGGCTCTGACGGGCGCCGAAGCAGGAGGTAACAAGGGGCGCGGCGCGGCCTCCTTCGCACTGGCTCTCCCCTGCGCCACAGCATCCAGCAGCGCGGCGCCATAGCGGCGAATGGATGAGGCTTGCAATCCGTCGATGCCTGACAGGCTGTGCTTGCTCTCTGGCATCGTGCGAGCAAGTTCGTTAACTGCCTTATCTGGGACTATCCAGGATCGAGGCTTGTCGGTCGTGCGTGCCGTGACTTCACGCCAGTCAAGAAGTGCGAGTAACGTTGCCAGCTGCTCAGGCGAGAGTTTCCAGGCGGATTTGAATTTCGCCAACGGGCCGCGGCCCCCAGTGGCTTGAGCCGCAGATTCGCCGTAAAGCCAATCGAGTATATTTCGCTGTTCAGCCGTGCTTTTCATAATTGGCCAGCACTGCGCGAGGAACTGCACATCCGCTGCTGCATACTGACACTGGGCCGCAGAAAGTGGACGAGCCAGCCAGTCAGAATTGGTTTCCTCTTTACTGACCTCCACCTGCAGGAGGGCTGCCACGAGAGCCCGATAGCTTAAGCCAAATCCCAAGTTGAGCATGGCGGCAGCCTTTTGAGTATCAACCCAGTGAACCGGTGCCAACCCCAGCCAGCGCTCAAACACTTCAAGGTCCTCACTGGCACTGTGAAGAATTTTCGTTACTCGGCGATTCAACAAGAGATCGCCAACGGCGGCATGGTCATCAATCGTTAGGGGATCTACGAGCCAGCACTTTTCTTCAGTGGCCAACTGCAATAGAGCAATCTGGGGGTAAAAGGTATCTCGACGTCTAAATTCAGTGTCGACTGCTACCACACCACAAGCGGTCGCCTCGACACACGCCTCCTCGAGAGCTGTCACAGAGTCAACCCATTCCCAGCCGCCGTTTCCCTTCACCAATGTTGTCAGCTCCCGTCGACGCCGGAGACCTCGGTCCGACCCGACAGCGCATGAGCCAGGGTCGAGGAATCGAGGTATTCCAGCTCCCCGCCCAGTGGCACACCGTGCGCAATGCGCGTGATTTTCAACCCCCGTTGACGCGCTCGCTCAGCGATATAGTACGCCGTCGCCTCCCCTTCTACCGTGGGATTGGTTGCCAGAATAACCTCTGTAATCGACTCGCTGTCGAAGCGGGCCTCCAGCACATCAAGCCCTATCTCCTCCGGACCGATGCCGTCCAAGGGGGATAGGTGTCCCATCAATACATGGTAGATGCCACGAAAACTCGCGCTTTGCTCAATGGCAATCACATCGGCTGGTGTTTCAACAACACAAAGCAGACAGTGGTCTCTCCGTTGATCTCCACAAAGCTCGCAGATCGATAGCTCAGTGAAGTTCTGGCAGCGCTGACATCGGCCAACCCGTGCGAGCGCGTCAGCGAGCGCCTGAGAGAGCGCCTTGCCTCCGGAACGATCTCGTTCGAGAAGATGCAAGGTCATCCTTTGGGCGGACTTTGGCCCAACTCCAGGTAAGCAGCGAAGTGCTTCAATAAGCTCGTTGATGGCAGGAGAAAATTTCATTTATTCAATAGCTTAAAAAGGGATCTAAAAGCCATTTACTGGCCTTGAACGGGGCATGGCTTTCATAGCGAGCTCTGCAACCTTGACTAGCTCCTGTGTCTGCGCCTGCCTCTCTTCAACTGTTTTGGCTTGCTTCATGATGTTTCCCCAAAGCCCGTTGGTGGGCGAATTGAACCTTCGATAACCGTCGCCTCATACTCACCCAACAAATAGGCAAAGGTTTGGTCCTCATCCAGCGCCTGCTCTGCGGCGAGTTGTCGATCTCTTACCCGCCGGGCCCGAAGAGCCGACGGCGTCTGCTCGCCTACCGCGCCTACTTTTATGTCAACGACAACCGGACGCTCCAGCACCTGTTGAAATGCCAGCTCCAGCGCGGAAATCTGGCGTTCTCGGAACAGTGACGCATTACTCTCATCCAATACGAAAGACAGGCGCCGCCCTACTACAGCAACCAACTCACAGTGCATGGCAATGTTCTGTGTCACACCCACCAAGCCCAAGGTTTCAAAAAACTCTGGCCAATTAGCGGGCGTGGGTAAGTCCTCATCTGCTTCATCGGTGGCATCTCCCCGCTCTTCGCTGACCGCCGATGGCTGTTCCCCGTTTGGCCGGTCGCCGGAGTAAATTAGTGGATCAGAGGCGTTGGCGCTCTCGACGGGCTGTCTCAGTACCTTTTCACTGCGCGGAGACACCGGATCTTGCTGGACTGCCACCGGCTCCACCGGTGGCCTAGGCTTTTTTGTCGGGGGCGCCTCTTCACTAACGGGAGCAGATCCGGCACCAGAACCCGTTAATCCCGCCGGAGGCACGGCTGCTGGCCGGAACGCCAGCATTCTGAACAGAGTCATCTCAAGGGCAATACGAGGGTCCGGCGCCACTGGCAAATCCCGCCGCCCGTTCACGGCGAATTGGTAACACAACTGAGTATCATCGAGGCTCAACCCCTGTGCGAATTGCTGCATTCGCTCGGTTTCGCTCCAGACACCATCAAGAGAATCGGGTACTAATTGAAGAACAGTCAGCTGATGAAAAACGCTGATGAGCTCTTCAAGCGCAGCGCTGTAATCGGGCGCATGCTCGGCAATACGGTCGACCGCCGAGACCATAGCCTTTGCATCATTGGCGATCACACACTCGATCAGGTCAAGGACCCGACCACGATCGACTGTTCCCAGCATGTCGCGGACTTCCTCTTCCTTCAAACTTCCGGATCCAAATGCGATCGCCTGATCGGTGAGACTCAAAGCGTCACGCATAGACCCAGCAGCGCCCCGGGCGAGAAGTTGTAATGCGCCCTCCTCATAAGTGACCGCCTCCTCGGTGAGCACGTGCGTCAGGTGCTCAACTATTTGCTCGGGAACCATGTTCTTCAGATTAAATTGCAAACACCTGGAGAGGATTGTCGCAGGTAGTTTTTGCGGATCTGTGGTCGCCAACAAAAACTTGGCGTGAGGCGGCGGCTCTTCAAGTGTCTTCAGCAGCGCATTAAAGCTGTGGGTCGACAACATGTGTACTTCATCAATCAAGTAGATCTTGTAGCGCGACCGGGTGGGTGCGTACTGCACGTTGTCGAGCAGATCTCGAGTGTCTTCGACCTTTGTTCTTGAGGCCGCATCCACCTCGATGAGATCTACTGACCGACCCTCGGCGATTTCGACGCAAGAGGCGCACTCACCGCAGGGTGTCGATTGAACAGACTCATCACAGTTGAGGCATTTTGCGAGGATTCTGGCGACGGTGGTCTTGCCAACACCGCGGGTGCCGGTAAAAAGGTAGGCGTGATGCAGCCGATCGTTGTCCAGCGCGTTGACGAGTGCGCGAAGCACATGCTGTTGGCCCACCATCTGCTTAAAAGTACTGGGTCGCCACTTCCGCGCGAGAACTTGATATCCCATGTAATTGGCCAGACCCCGCCTGCACACACAAATTTGGAGGTAACCCGGGCAGCCACACCCCGGCACCCGACTCAGTAACTACCGTTGCTCCCTTCCGGGCCTGGCGGGGTTTACTACCTGTCGCTGCGGGGGGACCACCCGAGTCACCATAATGCCCGCCGTTGACGGGCCGCATAGTGTCGCCAAATCCCTCCCGTTCCGCAACTTTTGATCCAACCGACGCCAACGTCAGTATTAATGTAAATCGTGTTAACATGGGTTGTCGCCGACTGAGCAGGCGAGACAAAAGGACAAATAAAGTGGCCAATCAGCTTCAGACTAAAAAGCCAGCGCTGCTAAGCATAGTGATCGCCCTGACAACCACGGCTGCCCTGACCTGGTTCTTGTACAGCAGTCAACCAAGCAGCATCTCGTCGGCATCCACCCCTCTACCGGTGGAAACAACACCGTATAAAAAACAGCCATTTTATCTTCGATCTGCAGAATTTCTCGGCTACATCGCAGCAGAAAATGACTCACTGATCGGCTTTGAAGTGTCTGGGACAATTATCGATCTTCCAGCCAACCCTGGCGACAGAGTGGATCAAGGCGATGTCTTGGCTATTTTGGATACGAAGAGGCGAGAGGCGTTGCTTCAAGCTAGGCAGGCGGAGGTTCGGCGCGTCGCGGCCGAGCTGGAGCTTGCAAGATTGCAGGCGACCAGACTCGATGATTTGCATGACGACGGGCTGGCTTCCCAGCAGGACTTCGACGAAGCGCGCTTTAGAGCGGAGGCACTCGAGGCCACACTGGCGTCTGTAGAAGCTAATGCCGAAAGTTCAAGGCTGGATATCGAGCGGAGCCGACTTCGTGCACCCTTCGCCGGCGTTGTCGCCAACCAGCTTGTAGAGACGGGCGCAGTGGTTACGCCGTCTATGCCTGTGCTACATCTGGTATCTGAAGGGGCGTTGGAGGCACATGTCGGAGTGCCTCAATCCATCGTGCCGACTCTAAACGTCGGACAACCCTATGAATTACACACCAAGAACCGCCGGATTGACGCTCGATTGCGAGCAATTCGTCAGGATATTGACCCCGCTACGCTCACCGTCGGGGCGATCTTTGATCCCATCGATGACCTCGACCTCCTGGATGGCCAGACCGTCACTTTGAAGCTGGAGGAACGGGTGGAAGCGGACGGAGGCTGGCTGCCCTTGGACGCGTTGACCGAGGGAAGCAGGGGGCTCTGGAGCGTCCTGGTTGTCAATGCGGAGGTTGAAGGCCATATCGCTCGGCGCGAATCGGTCGAGGTGCTCTACAGTCGTGACAACAGGGTTTTTGTGAGAGGCACACTACCCGATAGCGCTCTCGTGATCAGCGGAGGCCTGCAGCGGCTGAGCCCTGGCACCATCGTCGATCCGCTGGGACGGTAAATCCAGATGTTGGCCAAACTGTTCTTCACCCACCCACGCTATTTGAGTCTCGTCATTCTCACCACCGTGCTGGTGGGATACAGCTCTTTCAATGCGTTGGGACGGCAGGAAGATCCAACCATCACACCGTTTATTGCAAAAATAGAAACCTTATTCCCAGGCGCCAGCCCAAGCCGGGTTGAATCACTAATAACAAAGCCTCTCGAGGAGGCTTTGCAGGAAATTCCTGAGATTGAAGAGATAAAATCCACTTCAGCCAGTGGCATATCAGTAATCGCTATCGAAACAGACTACCGTCTGTCTCAGGTCGAAATTGATCGCGTTTGGACTGAAGTAAAAGATGTCGTAGCCATGGAGGCAGCTTCGTTTCCTGTTGGCGCACAGCCGCCCGTGGTGGACGACGACCTTATTACCGCGTTCGTGAAAATTATGGCCCTGTCCAGCGCCGATGGAAGGGAAATCCCACCCTCAGTCCTGCGCCGGGAAGCTGAACTATTTGCCGATGAGATAAGAGCAATCCCCAAGACCAAGCGGGTTATGTTCTTTGGCATGCCGCAGGAGGAAGTGCGCGTCGAGCTAGATGCAGCTCAGCTTGCGCGGCTGGGCATGACCGTCCGTAACGTGAGCGACTTTTTGCGCGCGGCGGACGTCAAAATTCCCGCAGGGAAATTAACGGGGGAAGGCGCTGCCCTCACGGTAGAGCTCTCTGGAGATTTCACGGATCTTGAGGCAATTAGAAACCTTCAACTACGAACCGATTCAGAAGGCACAGGGCTCCGACTGCAGGACATAGCGACCATCACCCGGGGCGAAAAAGAGCCCGTCGACAGTTATGCGCTATCCAATGGCAAGCGCTCTGTTCTGCTCGGGGTCGAGATGGATCTAGGGTACCAAGTCGATCGCTATAGCGATCGCTTTGATAATTTTCTCGCACAGTACAAAGCTGAAGCGCCCGCTGGATTGCTCATCGAAACAGCTTACGATCAAAGTGGCTACACGAGGGATCGCCTTAACTCGGTAGCGAAAAATTTGTTGATGGGGGTTCTCCTCGTACTGCTGGTCTTGCTCTTTACGCTTGGCTGGCGGGCAGCAACTGTTGTGGCAGTTGTCCTGCCTCTCTGCACCCTGCTCTCAATGATCCCTCTTCTATACCTGAAGGTCCCAATTCATCAGATGTCACTCACAGGGCTGGTGGTCGCCCTCGGACTGCTTGTGGATGGCTCCATCGTGATGACCGATGAGGTCCGAAAGCGATTGCTCGAAGGGCTGAAACCGGTTGATGCAATGACTGGTGCTGTGTCCAGGCTGCGAGTGCCACTCCTCGCGTCGACATTGACCACCGTTCTGACATTTTTGCCCATGGCTATTTTGGAGGGGCCCGCAGGCGACTTTCTGGGCTCTATTGCGATATCCGTGATCGTTATGCTGGTCTCTTCGATGATACTGGCGCTGACACTCACTCCCGTTCTCGCTGCGGGCCTCCTACCCGGCGGGCTAACTGCGACCGCGCGTTGGTGGCACTTCGGCGCGACTCTTCCCGCCGTGACGCAACGATTCAGAAAATCGCTTGATTGGTCACTGCGCTATCCGATTGGTGCGATCGCGCTGGCTCTCGCGCTCCCCGTAACTGGATTTCTGGGGGCAGGCGCACTGACTAATCAATTTTTCCCCGGGACAAGCCGCGATCAGTTCTACATGCAGATTACCCTCCCCGACAGCGCATCGGTGAATGACTCGCTCGCACTAGCCAAAGCTATCAATGAAGATTTAACGAGAGAGTCGCTTATCCGTCGCATAGACTGGACGGTAGGCGAAAGCGCGCCGGCCTTCTACTACAACATGCGCTCTAACAAGAAGTCGACGCCAAACTGGCTGGAGGCACTCGTTCTTACTCGGGACGCGGAAAAGACTGACGCGCTCATCAGGCGCCTTCAGCGGGAATTCGACAATCGCTATCCCACAGCACAAGTGATCGTTCGCGGCATTGATCAAGGCCCTCCTGTTGAAGCCCCAATCGAGGTTCGGGTCCTTGGTCCAAACGTCGACACATTAAAAATCCTTGGGGAACAATTTCGGCAACGTCTCGAGCAACTGCCCGACATTACGCATACCAAAATGAGCGTCACCTCCGCTTCCCCGAAGCTCACCTTTGATTTTGACGAAGAAAGCCTCAGGAGAGTGGGCCTGACTAGAACCGCAGCTGCGGAACAGATTAACGACGCACTTCGGGGCCGTCAGGGGGCCGCTCTGCTCGAGGACACGGAGCGCATTCCTGTCAGAGCAAGTCTGCGCCAAGACCAGTGGTCTACATCGGAGGCGCTCAGCCACCTTCAGCTGCCTATAAAAATGGGGACAGCTGCTTTGCCCGCAGTGTCGATAAGCACATTGGGAGAGGCGCGTCTTGAGCCGAACGACAGCCCGATATCACGACGAGATGGATTACGGAACAACGATATTCAAGGGTTTCTTGTGCGCGGCGTTCTTCCCGAGGAAGCATTAAAGTTGCTCAAGCAGGACCTAGAGCAAAACCCAATTCCACTACCCCACGGCTATCGTTATATTTTTGGTGGCGATAGCGAGGAGCGAGAGGGGGTTGTGAATGATTTGATTGCACCGCTTGGTATTATCGTCGCAGGCCTCATCGCTACTATTTTGCTAACATTCAATTCCTGGCGCTTAACAGGAGGCGCCCTTCTGGTCTGCGGCTGCTCCTTCGGTCTGAGTCTTTTTGCACTCGCCATCTCGGGGTTTCCCCTGGGGATACAAGCCCTTATCGGGGTCATCGGTTCTATCGGCGTATCAATCAATGCCGCCATCATCATCTTAACAGCGCTCCAACAGGATGCAGGAGCAGCGCGGGGAGATGCAGTTGCCATACGCAACGTGGTTCTCGATTCAAGTCGTCACATTGTCTCAACAACTATCACGACCTTTGGTGGCTTTCTGCCACTCATTCTTGAAGGGGGCAAATTTTGGCCGCCCTTTGCTGTGGCGATTGCCGGGGGCGTCCTGCTGTCTACCATTATTTCGTTTTATCTCGTACCGCCATTTTATCTTCTGACACTTAAGCGGGATTATCCGATGAGAGCGCAACCTAGGGGAGTCACGTCATGAGTGACTCTCAAAAACGCTACCATCATGGCAACCTCAAGGATGCTCTGATCATCGCCGCCGCGGAGCTGATTGAAAACCAAGGAACCACAGACTTCAGTATTACGGATGCGGCAAACCGGGCAGGAGTGAGCAACGCAGCGCCGTACCGGCATTTTCGTGATAAGCAAGATTTACTGGAACATGTAAAAGAGCTTGCGTTTCTAGGTCTTTACGAAGCGCTTAGTGAGGCACGCGGGCCGGCTAGTAACCATCGGGGTGATCAGACCGCAGTAATCTCGCTGGGGCTTGCTTACCTAAGGTTTGCCCGGGAAAAACATCGATTTTTCTCATTGATGTGGGAACAGCTCCCGCTTCCCGATGTCGCCACAACAAAAGCTGCGGCCTTCTATGTATTAGTGGATGCAATCGCTGAATTTATTGCCGGCAACGCAAAGGAGACTTACGTCGAAAGAGAGGGCGACGTTCACGAGCACACTGTACCCACTGCGGGCGAACCTGGCATCGAAGAGTCGAGAGCCTTACAGGCAGCCACACAACTTTGGGCGCTCGCTCACGGCTTAGCCACGCTAGAGCAAAATGAACTCCTCAATCGCTTTGACCGCTCAGCCAATGCTGAACACTTACTTGTCAAAAGCGCCGAAGCCTTGCTTGCCGCCTACACTTAAAAAAACCGGCAGGACGTGGCTGTTCAACTAGGGATCGTAAAAATCTCGCTGCCTCCACGCTTGGGTGATGCGTGCGATACTGGCATACTGCGCGCCTCCGCCCGTAGCACAACCGGATAGTGCAACGGCCTTCTAAGCCGTAGGTTGCAGGTTCGAATCCTGCCGGGCGGGCCATCTGCTAGCTCGCGCTGAGCGGCTGTGCCTTACCCTCGATGTGCCTGGAGCCATTGCTTGATGAAACTATTTGAGCGCGCCGTCCTTCATATAGGCGGAGAAAAGACTGGATCAACCAGTCTGCAGCACCGGCTGGACTTGTCGCGCGAACTTTTGGAGCAGAACGGCTTCTACCTGCCCAAGACCGGCACGCATCTGGGAAACTGCTGGGGCTTCGCTGCGATTGGGCAATACCACCCGAAGTATTCGATGCACCACCAAATGACACAAGCAACACAGAGTCATGAGGAAGCAGTCGAAGAATTAATGGATGCCTATAAGGCAGAGTTATCTGATGCCCGCGCCAATTGCGACACCTTGCTGTTGTCCAGCGAGCATCTCCAAACCGTGGTCGATCTTCGGGGTATTAGACGCCTTTTGGAGTGGCTTGCGACCATCACAAAGCAAATCGATGTCGTCTACGTCATTCGAAGACAGGATCAAATTATCCAGAGTTTGTTCAGCACGGCTCTCCGCAATGGTGCTCTGATGGAGCCGCTGGTGCAGCACAAAACCGTCGCTCGCATGGAAAACAAGCGGCTAAACCACTGGACTGCCATCACCCAGTATCTCGCCTTCCCCCACATTGTACCGATCACAATTAAGCCCGTGCGCTACCGCCCACTCAGTGATGGGGATACGTTCGAGGAGGAATTGAGCGACGCCTTGGGTATTCCAGGCAACCTGCCAAGATCAATGGAGCAAAAAAATCTCTCGCTAGATGCAGACGCCGTAAGGTTTTTGGCAACCCTCACTCATCCGGAGATGCGCAACGAGATTCAGTGTGGCAGCAATCAACTCGGCGAGATCATCGATACACTTGAGAAAACTCACAATGGACGAAAGTTCCATATGCCTAATCATTGGGCAAGAGAAGCGATGCTGCCTTTTGGCCTGAGCAATCAGAGAACATCGCAGGCTTTTCTCGACGACGGCTATCCCCTCTTCACTCAGGAGGGATTTCGCATGTACCCACGCATGGACAGCCTAACCATTGCAATGTCCAAAGAAGAGTTCTTTGGCTTTATTTCGGAACGGGAGGGCTTGCGCGAAACCTATGGCGAACTCTCAATGGACTTGGCGAGCGATCCCTTTGACAGGATCAAGGAGCTCATGACAATTTCTTCCGAGTAAAGGATGGATGGCAGCCTGAAGCAACGGACGCAGCAGGCTGCCACGATAAGACAGCTCCCTAGCGTGCTACCGCTTCCCTCTGGGCATGACCACGAATGGTATTGAGCTGAGCGAAGAACAGGTCATCGAGGTTTAAGGTTGGTGATCGAGAAAAGCTTGAGCTAGCCGCCCGAGAGAAGTAACTCGAGCCAGCAGAGGCGCTCTCAAGAACGTCATTGTTAGCGGTATCACCGACAACTACGGCAGGCCCCTGACCGCGTCCTACGATATTGCCCTCAGTACCCACACCCAGAGAGATATCGGCACCTGCAGTTGATGTGCCAAAGGTGTTGGCTACCATAGCCCACCCCGAGACGACCGAACCTAAAAATCCCTGAGCGGGGTCTCCGCTGGCGAGGTCCACCCAGACGCCCGAGGCACCTTTAAAGCGATTACCACTGACAAAGCCGTTCGACGTATCCAAAAAAGCAATGCCACTACCGCTGACGTTAGCGTCATTACCTTCGAAGATATTGCCTGAAATAACGACAGCATGGTTGATACTTTTCCCACTCTGCCCCCCCAATACAGCGATACCCGAGGAAGAAACCCCACCGTCAATAAATTTATTGGCGCCCTTGATGGTGGTGGCATTATCAGAGGGAGAATCCGCTGTGCTGGCTAGGAAAACACCGGTGGTGCCTAAACCCGACGCACTTCCGTATCCAGCCACGTCATTGAAGTTGATTGTGTTTTCCAAAATGGTAGTGCTCTGGAAAGCATCAATGACGGAGATGGGCAACCCCACTGCAGAGAACGTACTGTAGTTGATATCCACCTGACCTCCACCGCCAATGGATGTCAGCACGCCATAATCGAGGCCGTCCAACTCAGATCGATTAACCTTGAGCGTACCAAGTACTTTTTGAGTCGCAGGATCACAGCTTGGATGGCTATCCATGGTGACTCCTACAACAGAATCCAATCCGTCGACCCCAAGGCCAGACATAACCACCCTGTCTACGTTACCAAAAACGGTCCTGTTGTCTGAGCAACTGTCAGGATCTGAATAAAAAGCGACCAAACTTGCCGCCGACCCCGACTCACAGGGAGATCCGACGCCTATCGACATATTCTTAACACCGACATTCCCCACCACAAACTCCATGGCAACGCCTGGCGCGCCATCACAGGACAGGGAATCGTCAGCCACGCTCACTAGCGTTGAGGCCTTGGATGCGCCCCGAAGATCGCCGACGAATCCCTTGGCGCTGAGCCCCCTGATCTCGTACTCGGAAGACACCAGGAAAACATCTCGGTAACCCCCAGAGACGGCAGCATCCAACGCGCACTGAAGGTTTTCAGTATCGCTCCCGGCAGCAGAGGACACCTCTATCGTGCCGCCATTGAGCACCACAGCGCTCGAACATCCTAAGTTGTCCTGAGCGAGAGCAGGAAAAGCAGTCAAAATGATTGAGCAGAGCATAACTAGGCGAAGCATGGGTCTTCCTTATTCGGGGGTTATCGGTTAATTGAATCCTACAGGTACTACGTCTGCTTGCAACGCTATCCGTCGCTTTACCCCCATAAAATTTGTGATTTTCAGCCGTTTGTCGGGGACCAAGACGCCGATTTTCTAGGCGCCTCCCCGGATTTCGATTTTTTTTAAAATTTTACTTTACAATTCATTATGCAATGCATATTATGGCCACAAGTCAGGATGACAGGGACGCTTTTAGGCGGGTCACGGACGACCGAAGCGCTACGAGAGTCTGAAAACTTCCCACGTTGGGGCATGGATCGCCCCCTTCTCCCCAAGCGAGGCTCTGGCCAACGAACCGCAGACCGCACTGCCCAGAGGAACTTTCCTCACTTTTAGCAGGGCAACATCTGAGCCGACTTGCCGTAATCACTTACCAGCCACCCACATTGTTCTGCTTGTCTTCACTGCCGATCGACGAGCCGACTCGATGGAGGGGCTCCACCGCCCGTCTACACCTGGCTGTCGAGAGGCAGCTCGGTAGTGTTCTTGATCTCGGTGACCGCCATGTGTGAATGCAACTCTCGGATCATCTCGCTTGCGGTAAGCGTGTTGCGCACAAAATCTTCGTAGTGGCGCATGTCTTTGGTAACAATTTTCAAGATATAGTCCCAGATGCCCGTCATCGTGTAGCACTCGACAACCTCGGGATAGCGCCCCATCTCCGATTCAAAAGCCAGAAGATTTTGCCGCCCGGTTTGGGTTAGGTTGACCGTCGCGAAAACCACAATCTCCATACCAAGCGCTTGCCGATCCAACAGAGCCACACGGCGCTGAATAAACCCCTCCTCCTCCAACCTGTTAACCCGCCGCCAGCATGGCGATTGAGAGAGATTCAGCCGTTCGGCCAGGGCCGCAGTGGTGAGGCTCGCATCCTGCTGCAACAGCGACAACAAAGCACGATCCACCCTATCCAGTATCTCTTGCATTATTTTTCCTTTAAATGACTTAAAAATGAATATTTTTTCTATTTTAAGTGGAAAATGAGTGAAAAAAGCAATTTATGTTCTCAAATTGTGGCAGAGAATGACCCCTATTGCAGCCTCGGGGACAACATAAGATGAATGCGCAGCTACCCCCCTCTTTCTATGAGGTAAGCCTGTCGGATAAGTATGCGCTCGATAAAGCACGGGCCTACATGACGGGTATAGAGGCCCTTGTCCGCCTTCCCATGCTTCAGCACCAGCGGGATACGTTGCGGGGCATCAACACTGCAGGCTTTATCTCTGGCTATCGTGGCTCACCTCTGGGCGGCGTCGATCAGGCGATGTGGCAGGCCAAGGCGCACCTCGACAGGCACAATATTTACTTTCAGCCCGGGGTCAATGAAGAGCTTGCAGCCACTGCTGTTTGGGGCAGTCAGCAGACACAGCTTTTTGATGGCGCCAAATACGATGGCGTCTTTGGAATGTGGTATGGCAAGGGACCGGGTGTAGATCGCAGTATGGATGTGTTCAAACACGCGAACGCGTTCGGGACCAGTCGCTACGGGGGCGTGCTGGCTGTTGCCGGTGATGACCATGCCTGCAAATCCTCAACGTTGCCTCACCAGTCGGAACATAACTTCATCGGCGCTTCAATCCCCGTTCTTGCCCCGGCGAACGTGCAGGAGGTATTGGATCTTGGCATCTTCGGATGGGAGCTTTCCCGATTTACCGGCTGCTGGGTTGCCCTGAAAGCTATCACTGAAAACATGGATTCGGCTATTTCCGCGGACATCGATCCGGAACGTGTAAGCATCACGATCCCCTCTGACGTTGACCTGCCCAGTGATGGGGTTCACGCTCGCTGGCCAGACAAACCTCTCGAGCAGGAGCTGCGTCTCAACAAATACAAAATCTATGCCGCGCGGGAATTCGCTCGGGTGAATAACCTCAACTACCTCACCATTGACAGCCCCAGACCACGTTTCGGCATCATATCAACGGGAAAAGCCTACCTTGACGTCCTGCAAGCCTTAGAGGACATGGGTATCGATGAACTCGCCGCAAACGAGATCGGTATCAGGGTATACAAGGTTGGCATGCCCTGGCCGCTGGAGCCTCAGGCGACCCACGCATTCGCAGAAGGGCTTGAAGAAATTCTGGTTGTTGAGGAAAAACGCTCGATCCTTGAAGATCAGCTGACGTCCCAACTGTACAACTACCCCGTGGGGTCCCGTCCACGCGTAATCGGCGAGTTCGATGAGTCCGGCGCAGATCTACTTCCAAACACCGGGGAGCTAACTCCCGCCATGATCGCGCTGGCCATCTCGAGCAGAATCCAGCGCTTCTATTCATCCCCGACGCTTGAAGAGCGGATCCACTGGATTCGGGAAAAAGAGCGCTCACTTGCAGACAAACATGCTCCGCTGGAGCGCACCCCGCACTTCTGCTCTGGCTGTCCGCACAACACGTCGACAAAAGTTCCCGAAGGCAGTCACGCACTCGGCGGAATTGGCTGTCATTACATGGCGACCTGGATGCCAGACCGAAACACCCACACCTTCTCACAAATGGGGGGCGAGGGAGCCACCTGGATTGGTCAAGCTCCCTTCACTGAGAGTAACCATGTGTTCCAAAACCTTGGGGACGGCACCTACTTTCACTCGGGGATTCTCGCGATTCGCGCAGCCATCGCTGCCAAGATCAACATTACCTACAAGATTTTGTACAACGAGGCGGTCGCGATGACCGGCGGACAACCCATCGACGGTCAGTTGTCGGTCGACAAGCTCATCGAACAACTGTCTGGCGAGGGCGTTCTCAGAATAGCGCTGGTATCAGATTTACCTGCTGCCTTTCACGGGCGCTTCAACCATGTGCCGGGATTTTCACTCCATCATCGAGACCAACTCGACGACGTACAGCGAAGACTTCGGGATACAGAGGGCACCACTGTCATTATCTATCAACAGACATGTGCTGCAGAAAAACGCCGCAGGCGCAAACGCGACGAGTTGGTGACGCCAGATAAGCATGTCTTTATCAATCATGCCGTCTGCGAAGGCTGCGGCGACTGCAGTGCGCAAAGCAATTGCCTCTCTGTGCTACCCAGGAACACGCCCCTTGGGAGGAAACGGCAAATCGATCAAAGCGCCTGCAACAAGGACTTTTCTTGCCTCAATGGATTCTGCCCTAGTTTCGTTACAGTAGTAGGGGGCGAACGCAAGACGCGGCGAGGGCAAATCGACTCGACTACTTTCACCACATCGCTTCCTGAGCCCGAGCTACCTTATTTGAAACAGCCCTGGAATATTGTTGTCGCAGGGATCGGCGGTACCGGCGTGCTCACCATTACCTCCCTCATTGCTATGGCCGCTCATCTCGAGGGTAAAGGCTGCGCCACGATGAATCAGACCGGATTAGCGCAGAAGTTTGGGGCTGTTACCAGTCACGTAAGAATAGCCGCAAGACAAGAAGATATTAAGGCGGTTCGTATTCCTGCCGGCGAAGCAGACCTCCTCATAGGGTGTGATCTGGTTGTTGCGGCGAGTCACGATTGTTTAGCCAAGGGCGCTCGGCGACGGACTCACACCCTGATTAACATCGCCGAGCAACCAACTGCCGCTTTCATTCACGATCCTGACGCGACATTCCCTAGAGAGGAGCTTCTCGGACAAATCGCGGAGGAGGCCGACGAAGACACTATGTATACGGTGGACGCCACCAAAATCGCGACTGAGCTTCTTGGTGACACGATTGGCGCCAACCTATTTTTACTGGGAATTGCTTGGCAGCACGGGTTGGTACCCGTCAGCAATGAAGCTATCGAGCGGGCAATCGAACTGAACAATGTTGCCGTCGACTTTAACCAGCAGGCCTTCGAGCTGGGCCGTCGCTTCGCAAATAACCCCGACAGCGTACTGACTGAACTAGCAACCGCCCCTTCTGCCTGTCACAACTTAGATGAACTGATTGCAGATCGTAGAGCTCGGCTCGAGGAGTACCAGGGAAAACGCTACGGACAGCGCTATCAAAAGCTAATTGATGGGCTTCGCTGTGTAGACAAACGGGCGGAGGAGGAGCACTCAGTTACTGCAATCGCGGCGAGAGAGCTCTATCGACGGATGGCGATCAAGGATGAATATGAGGTAGCTAGGCTCTATTCATCCAAAGCGTTCAAGGAAGAGCTCGCAGAGCAATTTTCCGGGGATTGGAATCTTCGTTTTCACCTCGCCCCTCCAATGTTGAGTCCTCGGGATTCAAGAACCGGGAAACAACGAAAACGCGAATTTGGTAGCTGGATACTGCCTGCTTTTCATATTTTAGCTTCTCTCAGATTTTTACGAGGCACCCCAATAGATGTTTTCGGCATGACAAAAGAGCGCAGACAAGAGCGCGAAGATTTAAATCGATACCAAGACCATATTGCACTGGTTCAAAAACAGTTGACTCCGAGTAACTATCAGGTAGCCAAAGCCCTGCTGGGGCTCAGCGCCCAGTTACGTGGCTTTGGGCACGTCAAAAACAAAAACCGTAAAACAGTTGCGGCACAAGAGGTGCCGCTTATCGCCTCCCTGCAGGCGCCCGAAGAAGTTGTCAGGGTCATGGAACCCACACCTATTTAATCAAAGTGATCGATCGCAAGGAGTGCAACGTGAACTTTTTTCAACATCCCGAGTACAAACATCATGAACAAGTCGTATTCGCCAGTGATCCCGCCACTGGGTTACGTGCCATTATCGCGATTCACGACGCAACCCTCGGCGCCGCCGTTGGAGGGTGCAGAATGTATCCTTATGCCAGCGAAACGCATGCGCTAACCGATGCACTGAGACTTTCCCGGGGCATGACCTACAAAGCCGCGTTGGCCAATCTGCCCTTCGGCGGTGGCAAATCGGTCATCATAGGAGACCCTAAACGAGACAAAACACCAGATCTCATGCGTGCGATGGGGCGCGCGGTTGAACAACTAGGAGGGCGCTACGTTCTTGCAGAGGATTCTGGTACCACCCCTACCGATATGCGTTACGCTGCCGAGTCCACGGCTCATGTGGCGGGAATCGAAAATAACCCTGACGGCGGCGACCCCTCACCGATGACAGCCGCAGGGGTGTTTGCAGCGATCAAGCAAAGTGCCCTCTATGTTTATGACACAGAGGACCTTCGTGGCTTGCGGATCGCCATTCAGGGACTAGGACATGTTGGCTATCACCTTGCAAAACTATTGCAGCCGACCGGTGCCATTCTCTACGGGAGCGACCTTCATCAACCAAACCTTGAACGAGCCATTGAAGACTTCGGACTCAACCCAATCCGGGGTGACGCCATCCTGAGCTTTGACTGCGACATTTTGGCTCCCTGCGCCCTAGGAGGCATCCTAAACGCCGACTCCATTCCAAAGATCAAAGCTCGCATTGTCGCTGGAGCTGCTAACAATCAACTTGCCACGTCTGATGATGATCAGCGGCTTATGCAGGCAGGGATCATTTACTGTCCTGATTTCGCCATCAATGCGGGCGGCATCATCGAGGTCTTTCACCAGCGACAAGACTCCTCACTCGCCATCCGGCAGCAAGCCGTTAGCGTCATTCCACGAACGCTATTGGCAATCCTTCAGGCTGCAAAAGCGGAATCCAGCGGCACGGAGGCCATCGCAATGCGGTTTGCCGAAGAACAGATCGCAGAACATTCAGGGCAGAATAAAGACTTGGCCATGTCGGCTTGATGGGGTGGCTGACGGGGATCGAACCCGCGACAACAGGAGTCACAATCCTGTGCTCTACCAACTGAGCTACAGCCACCATAAAGTGGTCGGGGTGGAGGGATTCGAACCCCCGACATCCTGCTCCCAAAGCAGGCGCGCTACCAGACTGCGCTACACCCCGCCGATTCTCGGGGATGATTAACTCCCCTTCTTACGACATGCGCTCGGGCAGGACCCCAAGCCGGACGGCATACTACTGGTTAGAAGAAATGGGGTCAATTCACAAGGTTTGTACTTTTCCTCATGGTTGACTTCTGGAAGACTAGCGCGGTCAAAAACCGGGGGATAAAACGCTATGAGCGCTACCGTTCTAGATGGCAAGCATGTCGCAGCTCTAACCGAGGCTGAACTGACCGAGCGGGTGTCCGCACTCAAGCAAAAATCTGGCGGCAGAACTCCTGTTTTAGCTACCATTTTGGTAGGTGACGACCCGGCTTCCGCTACCTACGTAAAAATGAAGGGCAACGCCTGTCGTCGTATTGGCATGGAGTCTCTCGCGATCGAACTGCCTGGCTCAACCCGAACCAATGACCTACTTCGGCAAATCGAAGAACTCAACAACAACCCCGATGTGCACGGAATCCTGCTACAGCACCCGGTGCCCTCGCAGATTGATGAACGCGCAGCCTTTGACATGATTGCGCTGGAAAAAGACGTAGACGGTGTTACCTGTCTGGGCTTCGGTCGAATGGCCATGGGCGAATCCGCCTATGGGTGTGCCACACCACAGGGCATTATGCGTCTGCTAGCCCACTACGATATTGCCCTAGAGGGTAAGCACTCCGTGGTCGTGGGTCGCAGTCCGATTTTAGGAAAACCCATGGCTATGATGATGTTGGAAGCCAATGCCACGGTAACTATTTGCCATTCCCGAACCCGGGAACTGCAAAGCCACATTCGCCAGGCTGATGTCATTGTAGGTGCCGTGGGACGACCTGAGTTTATTCGAGCCGAGTGGATCAAGGATGGCGCCGTTGTCGTCGACGCAGGCTATCACCCCGGTGGAGTCGGCGATATCGAACTGACGCCATTGATTGACCGGGTGAGCGCCTACACGCCCGTGCCGGGCGGTGTTGGACCTATGACGATCAATACGCTTATTCAGCAGACAGTCGAATCGGGCGAAAAAGCACTCGGGTAATCGTTACTAGCCGCGGCGCCAACTGGTGCCGTCTGCACCATCCTCAAGGAGGATGCCCATTCCTGATAACTGCTCTCTAATCGCGTCCGCGCGCGCATAGTCTTTGTCGCCCTTAGCTGCTATCCGTTCTGCAATCAGGGCATCAACAGCGTCGGCATCTATGTCACCAGTGCCACTACCGATAGCAGTAAACCACTTTTCCGGATCTTGAGAGAGCAGGCCCAGAATACGCGCACCGGCAACCAGCTCCCCCTTCGCCTTCGCGGCGAGCTTAGAATCTGCCTTATTGAGAGCCTTCGCAGCAGCGTGCAAGGCCGCAATAGCCTTCGGGGTGTTGAGGTCATCCTTTAACGACTCAAAGACCTCGGTCTCCCTGACGTCGATCTCCTCAGGCTTAACGTCTTTACTCTGGCGTAAGGCGTTGTAGAGGGTATCAAGACTTGCCCGAGCGCCATCGAGAAGATCAGAAGAAAAATTCAGGGGCGATCTATAGTGAGCAGACAACAGGGCAAAGCGTAACACCTCACCGGGATAGTGCTCCAAAAGCTCTCGCACGGATCGAACATTACCCAAGGACTTGGACATTTTCTCCCCGTCCATATCGACGTATGCATTGTGGAGCCAGTAGCGAACGAAGTCCCCACCATAGGCACAGCAGCTCTGAGCACGTTCATTTTCATGATGAGGGAAAATAAGGTCGCGACCGCCGCCATGGATGTCAATGCTCTCACCCATGTGAGCTCTGATCATCGCTGAGCATTCAAGGTGCCATCCGGGCCGTCCTCGACCCCAAGGGCTATCCCAACCCGGCTCTTCGGTTGATGACGGTTTCCACAGAACAAAATCTCCCGGATGGCGCTTATAGTCAGCAACGTCAACCCGCGCACCCGCCAACATGTCCTCAAGCTTTCTACCACTGAGCTCACCGTAGCCCACCATCGATTCAACCGAAAAGAGGACATGCCCATCGCTCGCATAAGCATGACCCGAGGCAACAAGCTGTTCGGTCAATGCAATCATAGGCTGGATATTCTCGGTGGCATGAGGCTCGATACTGGGCACCAAGGTCTGAAGAGCAGCCATGTCCTCTCGGTACTTCTCAGTGAACTCATCTGTCACCGCCTGAATATCAGTTCCACGCTCTCGGGCAGCGGCAATTATTTTGTCGTCAATATCTGTGATGTTTCGGGCGTATATGACCTTCGGGTAGAGCGCCTGCAAAACACGGTACAACACATCAAAAACCACAACCGGTCGCGCGTTACCGATATGCGCCAGGTTATAGACGGTAGGACCACACACATACATGGTGACGCAGGAGGGGTCGGCGGGGACAAAGACTTGCTTCTCGCCCCCTTGAGTATTCGTCAGGCGCAGATCAGTCACTCTCCAGCCCCCCAGCTATCACGCAGACCGATGGTCAAATTGAATACGGGCTGTGACGGTGAATGATCATATCGATCGGCCACGAAATAGCCCTCGCGCTCAAACTGATAGACCGACTCGACTACTGCATGCACCAAGGAGGGCTCAACGACCGCAGTGTTCACTTCTCTCAGCGAGTCCGGGTTGACGACGCTTAACACATCGTCACTTTTTGCAGGATTGGATACGGTGAAGAGACGGTCATACAGCCTGATGGTGGCCGACACCCCAGTTGCCGCGGACACCCAATGAATCACGCCCTTGGGTTTTATGCCATCCTCAGGGTCTTCTCCCACCGTGTTCGGGATGACTTTGGCATAAACACAAGTCACCACTCCCTGCTCGTTATGCTCGCAGCGCTCCGCCTCGATTACATAGGCGCCACGCAAGCGCACCCGCTTACCAAGCACAAGTCGTTTGTATTTTTTATTGGCTTCCTCACGAAAATCGTCCGCATCAATCCACAGCTCGGAAGAAAACGTTACCGATCTGGACCCTTTGGATTCATCAGACGGATGATTCGCAATTATCAGGTCCTGATCAGATTCCAGATTGGTGAGAATGAGTTTGAGTGGCGCCCTAACACACATGGCTCTTGGGGCATGCTGATTGAGGTGATCGCGCACCGCACTCTCGAGCATGGCGACATCGACAACACTGTCCGAGCGCGAGGTGCCAACCTCTTCGCAAAAGTGGCGAATCGCTGCAGCAGGATATCCCCGACGACGGAGGCCCGCGATCGTTGGCATACGAGGATCGTCCCAGCCCGAAACAGTGCCCGAATCCACAAGCAACTTAAGCGTGCGCTTGCTGGTCACCGTGTAACTAGTATTGAGCCTTGCAAACTCTATCTGGCGTGGCGTATGAGGCACGGGTAGATTTGCCAAAAACCACTCGTATAGCGGCCTGTGATCCTCAAACTCCAGAGTGCATATTGAGTGGGTGACGCCTTCGATCGCATCCTCTTGGCCATGGGCAAAGTCGTAAGTCGGGTAAATCGGCCATTCATCACCGGTTTGATGGTGATGAGCACCGCGAATTCTGTACAGGATCGGATCCCGCAGGTTGATATTGGGCGATGTCATGTCAATTTTTGCGCGCAACACCCGGGACCCATCCTCAAACAATCCTCCGCGCATTTGCTCAAACAAAGCGCGGTTTTCCTCTGGCGTGCGATCCCTGAAGGGGCTGTCACGACCGGGCTCGGTTAAGGTTCCCCGATAACTGCGCGCGTCCTCTGCCGACAAATCACACACGTAGGCCAACCCCTCATCAATGAGGTGAAGTGCCCATTCATAGAACTGCTGGAAGTAGCTGGAGGCATAACGAACCTCGCCGCTCCACTGGAACCCAAGCCACCTGACATCTTCCTGAATTGAATCAATGTATTCCTGACTCTCCTTTTCAGGGTTTGTATCGTCAAAACGAAGGTGACAACGACCGCCGAATTGTTCAGCGAGGCCAAAATTAACCGTGATTGATTTCGCGTGACCAATATGAAGATAGCCATTTGGCTCTGGCGGAAATCGGGTAACCAATTCCGCGACGACACCCTTTTCAAGATCTGATTGGATCTGGGTTCGAAGGAAGTTACTGCGCAACTCGCTGCTCATGGGGTGTCCGGGCTGAAAAGGGCCGTATGATACCAAGCGACAGCGGGTCGCACATCTCTACATCGATGTAACTTGTGCCGATAAGTGGCTAATTGCACGAGGAATTTCTGCGGATATTGCGATCTCCACTCCACAACATCGCGCCGAGCGCTCAAAAGGTGTAGCATGCGCGCCCTGTATCTATCCCTCAGGAACCACATCATGACAATGACCCACGTAGAAATGAATACCACCTTTGGCTCAATAACGCTTGAGCTAGACGGCGAAAAAGCGCCAAAGACGGTAGAAAACTTTTTGTCCTACGTTAACGACGGCTTCTACAACGGCACCATCTTTCATCGGGTCATCGACAATTTCATGATTCAGGGAGGCGGTTTCGACACCAACATGGCTCAAAAACCAACAGCCGACCCAATCGAAAACGAAGCAGACAACGGTCTCGCCAACGATCGCGGAACTATAGCGATGGCCCGAACAATGGATCCTCATTCCGCCACCGCCCAGTTTTTTATTAACGTAAAAAACAATGACTTCCTCAATCACAGCGGCAAGAACATGCAAGGCTGGGGCTACGCAGTTTTCGGTCGCGTGGTTAAAGGCGACGAGGTCCTCGATAAAATCCGCGGTGTCGCGACTGGCAACCTCGCAGGCCATCAGGATGTTCCTACCGAAACAGTTATGATCGAATCGGTCGCGGTTGTAGAAGCCTAACCATGGGATCAACGCTGTTCGTTAGCGATCTCCATCTCAGCGACAGCACGCCAGCCATCGAGACCGGGTTCTACACCCTTCTCGAACACCACGGGAGCCTCGATCGCCTATTTATCCTTGGCGACTTTTTTGAGTACTGGATCGGTGATGACGACGACACGCCTTTGCATCGCAGAATCATCGAGTGTTTGGCATCGGTACGGGCATGCGGCACTGAGATTTTTATCGTGCGTGGCAATAGAGACTTCATGCTAGGTGACGACTTCGCTGAAGCAGCCGGTGCCACCCTACTGGGAGACACTACTGTCATAGACGTGGCCGGTGTGCCAACACTGATCCTGCATGGGGACACCCTGTGCACCGATGACACTGAGTATCAGAACCTGAGAAAAGTGATGCACGATCCTGATTGGAAAGCCAATATCCTCACGCAATCTCTAGAAGACCGACGAGCATTTGCGGAGAGTCTTCGTGCAGCCAGTCGGGAAAAAGCAGAAAACGACCCAACCAATATTGTCGATGTGAATCCGGAAGCCGTCGAGAGCGCCATGGCAGAGGCCTCTGTGCGACGCATGATTCATGGCCATACCCATCGTCCTGACCGACACCAGAGCACCGCCGGGGAGCGCTTTGTGTTGGGAGACTGGACCAACCAGCAAGGATGGTACCTTGAGGAATCAAATGGCGACCTTCGCTTGGAGTCTTTTGAACTAGCCTAAGCACCTGGCCCAATTAAGGACCGGTTAGTGCCGTGGCACACCACTGTGAAAGCGCATCTCGGAATCAGCAGATTCAATCAGCTCCTGCTCCCTCGCTCGAAACACCTGCAACCTAGCCTCCAACTCCGCCTCGTCAGCCTGGTCCGCTGCAAGTTTCAGGTAATCCTGAAAGTGACGGGACTCACTTTTCAGCAGCGAGGCGTAAAACTCGCCAAGTTCTCCATCAAGGTGGGGGACGAGAGTCGCGAATCGCTCGCAGGAGCGCGCCTCAATCAGGGCGCCAACTACTAATGTGTCCACCAACCTGCCGGGATCTTTTTTTCTTACTAAATCTCGCAAACCGGTTGCGTAGCGTGAGGCTGTCACAAGGGTGTAGTCGATCCCCCGACGCTGCATGAGCTTCATGACCTGCTCAAAATGTCTCAGTTCCTCCCGGGCCAGACGAGACATCTTGTTGAGTAAAACCGAGTTTTCCGTATGCCTATGCATCAAGCTCATGGCAGTAGCAGCCGCTTTCTTTTCGCAGTTGGCGTGGTCAACAAGAAGGGTTGGCAAATCCCGAAGAGCCGCGTCTACCCAGGCCTTGGGAGTTGCGCAGGGCAAAAATGCATTCACCGCATCGAGATTAATAGACTGGGGCACAAGTTCCTCAGGAAGAAAACAGATCAGCGGTTGCAAGGTAACGCTCATGATGGGCAACCGACAACTCCCAAAATTCACGGTCTACCTGCTCGAGAAGATCCCGCAATCCGCTCTCGCGCCAGGGAACCGTGACCAGAAAACCAAACCTCTCGGGTTCCTGAATCTGGCTGGCACCGGCCTTTAACAGGGCAAACAACCCACAGTACTCGTCATGATCCGACCTAAACCGAACCTGCTGGGTCTCCAACTGCCACCGTAGCAGGCCGGGATCGGTCACTTTGAACCGATTTCGCATACACAAACTTAGAAATTCTGCCAAGCGCTGATCAACAATGCGCTTTTCCTCCTCGGAATAGGCATTCCAGTCGATAACCTCATGGCTAAAACGCTTGCAGCCGCGGCAAACGGCGTCACCAATGCCGGTGGAGCAGACGCCAATGCAGGGGGTCCGCACCCGCGGGAGGGATGAATTGCGTGACTGAGACGGATGCGACGACATGGACTAAGTCTAGGATATGGATCCCTTGAATGCACACCATTGAGCGATTTTGACTGCCATTCAACTGGGTCGAAAGGTATACTCCGCGCAGCTGAAATCATCGAAATATCATCGGGGGAGTGACACCGTGCTTGAAGCCTACCGCGCTCATGTCGCAGAACGTGCAGAACTGAATATTCCGGCGAAGCCGCTCAATGCGGAACAGGTCGCTGGACTCATCGAGTTGATCAAAAATCCACCAGAGGGTGAGGCAGAGTTTTTGCTTGATCTGCTGAGCAATCGGGTACCCCCCGGAGTCGATGAGGCGGCATACGTCAAGGCCGGGTTCCTCTCCGCAATCGCCAAGGACGAGCTTGCCTGCACCCTGATTTCCCGTCAGGACGCGGTGGCGCTGCTGGGCAATATGCATGGCGGCTATAACATCGAGACTTTAGTCGGCTTGCTGTCGGACAGCGCACTAGCTGCCGAAGCGGCCGAGCAGCTGAAGCACACGCTGCTAATGTTCGAGGCATTTCATGATGTGGCCGATCTGGCCAAGCAAGGGAACGAGCACGCACAATCGGTCTTGGAAAGCTGGGCCGCTGCCGACTGGTTCACCAGCCGGGATGCTGTCCCGGAATCGATCAAGATGGTGGTATTTAAGGTCACTGGCGAGACAAATACTGACGACCTGTCTCCAGCACCTGACGCCTGGTCACGGCCCGATATTCCTCTTCACGCCAACGCGATGTACAAAATGGCTCGCGAAGGCCTGACCCCCGACGAGCCCGGCGTGACCGGTCCAATGGCGCAAATCGCAGACATACAGTCCAAGGGAATGCCCGTTGCCTTTGTGGGTGATGTAGTGGGCACAGGATCGTCGCGCAAATCCGCCACCAACTCGGTGCTGTGGTTCTTCGGTGACGATATGCCCGGGGTACCCAACAAGCGCTCAGGGGGGGTGTGTATTGGCGGCAAGGTTGCGCCCATCTTTTACAACACCATGGAAGACGCGGGAGCATTGGTATTTGAAGCGCCCGTAGATGATCTGCATATGGGTGATGTGATCGAAATCCGGCCTTATGACGGAAAAATACTGAACCAGAGTGGCACCGTCATCTCTGAATTTTCACTCAAATCCGATGTCTTACTCGACGAGGTTCAGGCCGGCGGTCGCATCAATTTGATTATCGGCAGAGGCCTGACGGCAAAAGCCCGTGAAGCCCTCGGACTTGGTGAGAGCGAACTCTTCAGAAAGCCCGAACAACCTGCGGATAGCGGCAAAGGTTTTACGCTAGCGCAGAAAATGGTGGGCCGCGCCTGCGGCATGGATGGAATTCGTCCCGGCACCTACTGTGAACCCCGCATGACGACAGTCGGATCACAGGACACTACTGGACCCATGACCAGGGATGAACTGAAGGACCTGGCCTGCCTCGGTTTCTCGGCTGACCTGACCATGCAGTCCTTTTGCCATACAGCCGCCTATCCAAAACCCGTTGATATCGACACGCAGCATACCCTGCCCGACTTCATCATGACTCGAGGCGGCGTTTCTCTGCGGCCCGGCGACGGTATCATTCATAGCTGGCTGAATCGTATGCTACTACCCGATACCGTGGGCACAGGTGGCGATTCACACACCCGCTTTCCCATCGGCATTTCCTTCCCCGCGGGGTCAGGTCTTGTTGCCTTTGCAGCTGCTACAGGCGTCATGCCCCTCGACATGCCAGAGTCCGTTCTTGTCCGCTTCAAGGGTGAACTGCAATCGGGCATAACGCTCCGGGATCTGGTTCATGCAATTCCCTATTACGCTATTCAACAGGGTTTGCTGACGGTAGAGAAAAAAGGCAAGAAGAACATTTTCTCCGGACGGATTCTCGAGATTGAAGGCCTAGATTCACTGACGGTCGAGCAAGCCTTCGAGCTCTCAGACGCCTCCGCCGAAAGATCAGCTGCGGGCTGCACCATCAAATTGGGCGAGGATACGATTGCCGAATACTTACGCTCCAACATCGTGCTCCTGCGCGCAATGATTGCCGAGGGCTACGGAGACCCACGCACGCTTGAGCGCAGAGCTCGCAGCATGGAAGCCTGGCTCGAAAACCCTGCTCTGCTAGCAGCCGACCCCGATGCGGAATATGCAGCAGTCATTGAAATTGATCTAGCTGAGGTCAAGGAACCCGTGGTCTGTGCACCCAACGACCCCGATGACGCCCGACTACTCTCGCAGGTTGCAGGCGATAACGTCGATGAAGTCTTTATCGGTAGTTGTATGACCAACATTGGACACTTTCGAGCCGCCGGCAAGTTACTTGAGGCTCATGGCAAGCCGGTATCCACCCGAATGTGGATTTGTCCGCCCACGCGCATGGATGAGCACCAGCTTATGGAAGAGGGATATTTTTCCATATTTGGAAAAGCCGGGGCGCGGACCGAAATGCCCGGCTGCTCACTCTGCATGGGCAATCAGGCACGGGTAGAGCCAAATTCAACCGTTCTTTCCACGTCGACGCGGAATTTCCCAAACCGACTGGGAGATGGCGCCAATGTGTACCTCACCTCGGCAGAGCTGGCAGCGGTGGGTGCACTTCTCGGCAAGCTGCCTACGCCTGCCGAATATCTGGAGTTCGCAAATAAAATTGACTCAATGGCCGACGAGATTTATCGGTACCTGAATTTTGATCAGGTGGTCGAATTTCAGAAGCTGGCTGATGACGGAGCCCGCATTGCGGCGACCATCATCGATCAGGTTGCCTGACAGTCAGGCAGCACAGAACAAGCTCGTACGGAAGCGCAGCCGGTCAGTCCTGCGCTTCGTCCTCCCCCGCTAAATCACCAAACGCGGGGGTCGGATCGGACAGGGACGTAACCAAAGCTTGTAGCATGTCGTAAAGAGCGGCCAGGTTATCCCTGCCGAACTGTTTCTCAATATAGGCGTACCGCGCCTCTGATTCGGGCGCGATAAGGTCGATCAAATCGCGTCCCTCTGGGGTGATGCTAACCAACGACCGCCTACTGTCCCTGCCACAGGGCTGCCGCATTACAATGCCTCTCCCCTCCAGGTTTTGCACGATCCGACTAACGCTTGGTCTCAACAGGGAGCAAGCCTCGGCCAACTCACTCACATCATAGGCCTCGACCTCGGCAAGCGCTCGCATCACGCGCCACTGCTGTGTTGACAGGTCATGGGCTCGCAAATGAGGGATAAAGGTCCTCAACACGGACT
>Ga0181574_10000253_pt1 | contig 49150 bp, 38 predicted proteins | sample 101ome_24_FD_145600 | JGI IMG/M metagenome (GOLD analysis project Ga0181574, IMG submission 145600) | Coastal salt marsh microbial communities from the Groves Creek Marsh, Skidaway Island, Georgia - 101410AT metaG (spades assembly) | ecosystem: Environmental > Aquatic > Marine > Intertidal zone... | reverse complement strand
ACATGTGCAAAGCGATCGATAAGGAGATGGAGATTGAATCGATCCACCTCGTCGAAAAAACAAAATCCACGACCTAGCGGTCAGCGCCAAAACGGTGGTTTGGGTGGCAGCCTAGACTTAGGCTTCGGCAGCTTATTGAGAAGCTCCTCCAGCTTTTGAAATGAATCGGAAACGGGAATATCAGAGAGCCCTACTCCCATGCTTCCCGTGCTTCCCGCGAAACGAAAGTCCAGCCTCTCCAACACATCGTGCAGATCTTTTCTTTCGCCCACCAGTTCCCCATCCTTGCTATAGATCCGAGCTCAAATTCCGCCGAAGCGTTCCTTGTTACGATCCGTTGAGATGCCCGTCGTTACATTTCCAAGGATGCCAATTCCAAAAGTTGTGCTGATCGCCTTGGTGCGAACGAAAGTCGCTGCTTCCGTGCTGATGGATATCCTGCCAGAAGCAGGAAATACTTCGATCGTTTGGGATCCTGAGTGATCCACGACTTGATTCGAGGAATCGATCACATAGGCGACATACGACGGATGGAACACGCGGGCATCGAGCTGGAAAGGTTCGACAAGTAAGCGCTCGGCCACTGCGCTGACTTTCCCATTGCGATCTAGCAACACATTCGCACCATTCACGCCAAGCAATTTTGTCTCTACCTGGCACCCGTGAACAGACGGGCCTCGAGAACAATGGGAAGAGCGAGAATTCCGATGAGGATCAATCGAAGCACCTGTCTCATTCCTGTTTGTTTCCCGGATAATAAACTCAATCGCAGGCCACCGCGGTCTGACTCGACGAGCCAAGGCCGTCTATGCCCAACTCAACAACATCTCCTGGCTTCATGTATTGGGGAGGGTCAAATCCCATACCAACGCCCGGAGGAGTTCCCGTGGAAACGACATCACCAGGTTCGAGAGTCATGAACTGGCTGAGATAACTCACGAGGTGAGCAATACCAAAGATCAGCTTGTTTGAGTTACCGTCTTGCTTCGTTTCACCGTTCACCTTGAGCCACATGCCGAGATTTTCTGGATCTTTGATCTCATCGGAAGTTGCAACGAAAGGGCCGAGTGGAGCGAATGTATCACAGCTCTTGCCTTTGACCCACTGACCACCGCGCTCAATCTGAAACTCGCGTTCGCTGTAGTCGTTGTGCAGCACGTAGCCCGCAACGTAGTCGAGAGCTTCATCTTCGGTGACGTAGCTCGCCTTTTTTCCGACCACGAATGCCAGTTCTACTTCCCAGTCGGTCTTTTGGCTATTCCGCGGGATCACCACATTATCATACGGACCCACGATAGCGCTGGTCGCCTTGAAAAACACGATAGGCTCATCAGGAACTGGCATTCCAGCTTCGGCCGCATGATCAGAAAAATTCAGCCCGATGCAGATCAGTTTCCCAGGACGAGCAACGGCAGAACCCAAGCGAGTATCATCTGAAATCACCGGGGCCGACTCCGCATTTGCTCCGACCCATTCCTGCAATCGATCCAGATTCCCGGGGTCGGCAAAAAAGTCGTGATTCCAATCCATCCCGAAACCAGAGGCATCGATGCGGGTTCCATTGTCGAGTTGCAGACCGGGCTTTTCCAATCCGACGTCACCAAAGCGAAGCAATTTCATGGCCACGACGGTATCGACCAGATCGCGTTTCGTCAACTAGCGGAGCAAGGGAAAAGCTCCCGATCAGCGCTGCGAAAACTTTGGCTGGCTAGAGTCCGTCGACTTCACGGGAATCGCTTGCCAGAGTTCCGGAGAAAAGCAGTCCTTACGGAACACGTCTGGTAGGGCCGAAGAGAAATACAGATTCTCACGATCAAAAAGCTGTTCCGGCTGGTAGAAATCGGCAGCCTCGGCGAGATCGACCAGGCTCTCAGCCGAGATTTCCTGCTGAAAAGTGGATTCGAGCACATATTGCTTATCTCCCACGCGGACGACAACCCAGGCATGCTGCCCGATGTTTCCGTTCCAACCGATCGCGACTCGTGCGTCGAATCCGGCAGAAATCAACACGTCCGCCAGCAGGATCGATGTATCCTCACAATCACCGGCACGCTCCGCCCACGTTTCGTTGGATGATTTCCAAACCTCACGAGCCTCGAAGTATTCCTGATCCACTTCATATTCGCAGCGTTCGGCAATCCGGCTCCAGAGACTCACGATGCGCCCTTCTGAGCTTTGCAGTGCTTTCCCGGCATCGTTTTCAGGTAACTGAAAGACGTCGAAGAAGTCACTGGCCCTTCGGATCCGGCCCGATGTGTCGCTGGCAAGCACATCAAACGGGCGATCGCAGTAGGGACAGGAAAGAATCAAAGTACGAGACTTCTTTTCCACTTCCAGAGCATGCACCTCATCGCAGTGAGGGCAGCGATTGAAAAACTTCCCGCCAACACGATTTGCTGCGCCGAGAGAAAACTGAGGGATGCGACGAGACATCACACCGATAGCGCCAATCGTCCGACCCGATGTGAACACCACTGTGTTAATTACATTAAACTCCGAACTGACAACTGCGTCCCAAGCCTCAATCCTCGACAGCAAATCTTCTCGGCTACCCGAGGTAACAAGATTGGCCGCCAGATATTGCGCGCCGGGAAACGTTCCTTGCAAATCATCGAATACGCGCTGGAGATCGATCTCCGTCGGGTCGGAATGACTGTCGACAAACTGCGTCAAGCGCCTCTGAATTTCTTCATCCACTCGAAGACCCTCCAACTCATCCGCCAAGCGAATACGGTTAATCTTGGCAATCGCGTCGGAGCGAAAGCCACGTTGAAAAGATTCATCAACCTCCTCAAGAGGGAAAAGCAAACCAACTCCATCCACGGTTCCTGTTCTCTGCAGAATAATGGAGAATGCGGCAAGCAAAACGACGGCAAGACCGCCGAAGCTAATTAGGCCTCGGACCATTCGGTAAAAAATCTGTCTGTTGTGTGTGTTTGTTTCCGATGAAGTGTCGTGTCACCTCAAAGGAAGCGATTCGGTTAACGAGGAAACCTACGTTATGGAAATTATAATCATTTCTCTACCGATGCGCAAACGATTTTACTCTTATCTTTTAAATAAAGCGAGCATTTTGGAGATCTTCAGCAATCGCTACGCACTATTTTCATGAACAAATTTGTCCATCTAATCCCGTTTAATGATGGATCCAAAAGGGTCAGGTAAGCTAAACTACAGGGTTGGGCCTTGAATTCTAACCCGGCCTGTTCCGCATGAAATCGGCGACCTCGGTAAAAAATGCCTCAAGCAGCTGGCGACCTTCGCCCTGAACTTTGAGCTCATCCATGGCCCCTCCCATCAAAAAGAGCCAGCGATCCCGTTCCGCTTCGCCGATGGAAAATGGCATATGGCGCATTCGCAATCGAGGATGCCCGCGCTCTCGCGTGTAGTCGTCATTCACTCCAAAGCGAAACCGCAAAAAATCCGCCAAGCGTTTTTCCGCACCCTCCCAATCCTGATCCGGATACATCGGCCCAATCAAATCGTCCGTTCGGACTCGTTGGTAGAACGCCGCAACCAGCGGGCCAAAGTCCCCTTCTCCCAATTCTTCCAAAACCTGTTCTTCCATAACGTTTCTCCCGTCCTACAGACTCACTACTTCCAACTCCTGAGCTTCTCAACTCCTTCTCCCTCTCCTCGAGTTCCATTACCCCCCATGATTACCTACCCCATTGCCTCTTGATTTCATGGCAACAGGTCTAGATACTTCATAACAATTTCTTACAAAAGCCATTGCCATGAGACTTTCTATTCCTGCCTTACTCGCTGCGTTTGCTGCCCTGCCGCTCACCAACGCGAATGCTGATCACCACAACAAGAAGCTTTACCCGGAAATCGTTCAGCCCATTCTGACTGCAAAATGCGCAGGATGTCACGGAGAGGACAAACAGAAGGGCAAACTCCGAGTCGATACTTTCGCGCAACTGATGAAGGGCGGAAGCGAAGGCGAGTCTGTCGTTGCCGGAAAAGTGAACGACAGTTCTCTTCTGCAACGCGTTTATCTTCCGCTCGACGACGACGAGCATATGCCACCAGAGGGCAAGGATCAGCTCACGACTCAGGAAACTGCCGTCATCGCATTCTGGATTCAATCTGGAGCCAAGGCAGACGCTACCATTGGATCACTCAAGCCCGATGAGAAAGCCAATGCGGCGATTGCTAACGTCATTGGTAACCTTCCCAAGGCTGAGGCCAAAGTCGCCGAAGCCGACAAGATGAAGCTCACTCCTGAGCAGGAGAAAACCATCGCCACGACAATCGGCAATGTTGAGAAGTCTGGCGCCTCGCTCATGGCCATTGCGCAGGACACACCGGAGCTTCGCTTCAGCGCCCTGAACGTTGCTAAAGAATTTTCCGACGACGGACTCGCGGTCCTCAAACCGGTGGCCGGCCAGCTCAAATGGGTCGACCTTGCCCGCACCCAAGTAACCGACAAAGGACTTGCCCATCTCGCTGGAATGAAAGGCATCACTCGCCTGCATTTGGAAAACACCAAGGTCACTGACGCCGGGCTCGATCACATCAAGGGACTCGCCGATCTCGAGTATCTCAATCTCTATGGAACCCAGGTCACCGACGCCGGTATCATGAAGCTCGCCGGACTGAAGAAGCTGAAGAAGATTTTCCTCTGGCAGAGCAAAGTGACAGAAGGTGGAGCAACCAAGCTTGCCGCTACGATACCGGGCCTCGATGCCAATACCGGTTGGAAAGCCAGCAAGGTTGAGCCTGTCACGCTTGCTGCAAATACTTCCAAGCCAGCTGCTCCAGCTGCTCCAACTGCTCCGGCCAAGCCAGCAGCAAAGCCGACAACACCTGCTCCGAAGCCCGCTGCGAAACCTGCGCCAAAGCCAGTTCCAGCAATTGATCCCATGTTCGACAAGGCATTGGCTGAGCTCAAAGGAGCTGCTGATGCATCAGCAAAGAAAGCGACTGATGCCAAGGAACAACTCGATGCCGCGATCCAAGCAGTATCCGAGGCAACCAAGAAAGCCGAGGCTCTCAAATCAAATCACGAAAAGGCATCCAAGGTTGCCGCGGAAACCAAGGCAGCGCTTGCTCAGCTTCAGAAAGCAATCGAGGCAGCCAAGTAATCTGCTTTCCGCTGAACAACAAATTCCCATCAAAGAAGCGGCGTTTGCAAGAACGCCGCTTTTTTTCTAGAATCTCAGCTTGGGTCTTTTGAGCTTTTCAAGACATGAACGCACTCCCCGGCCTCACAGAGAGCGCGGGGCCGGCCTTCAGGCTACAGTGTTTTGTTCAATGAAAGTCATGCGAAGCTCCGGCAGGTAGCGTATCGCCCGTTCGTAACGCAGTGATTTTCTCCGCCATGATGTGCAGGGTCTCTCCCGATCTTTGCACCTTCCCGGTGATCTGCAGGAACGGCTCGGTCGTGATCGTGAGTCGGCATTCCTCAAACTTATCGGGATAAACGATGCTGTTCGAAAGACCTGTCTCATCTTCCAGAGTAATAAAGACTACCCCCTTTGCCGTTCCCGGCCTCTGGCGACAAATCACAGCCCCTGCTGTCATCACACTGACTCCGTCCGGCAAACTCGAAAGCTGGCCTGCTGGCAACACATCTACAGGCAAGCGCGGACGAACCAGGCACATGGGATGCTTCCCTGTCGTTAACCCCAAACCAGAAAAATCTGCCTTAACTCGTTCTACATAAGACATATTTGAAAGCGGGAATTTCATTTCCTCTGTCTCTTGATGAGAACCGACCTTGGCAGGATCCGCAAACAAATCCCCCTGCTCCAGTTCCGGCTCCTCCACCGCCCAGATCGCACGACGACGGGTCAGAGTGTAATCGTTCAGCGCGCCCACCGCTGCGAGCTGGCGCAACTGTCGACGATCAAATTGACCTCGCTGCCGAAAATCCTCCAGTGACCGAAACGGCTCTTTCTCCCGTTCCGCGATCATCTGCTCCACACTCACTTCGTCGAGACCTCTCACCGTAAGCAGACCGAGACGAATCAAGTCATCATCGAGCACCTCACAACGCCATCCTGACAGAACGACACATGGCGGCAAAAACCTTAATCCCCGACGCTTCGCCTCCTGCACCAGGGTGGATGAAGAATAGAATCCCATCGGCTGGTTGTTGAGCAATCCGGTATAGAACTCAGCGCCCCGATGCACCTTCAGGTAGCTGCTGGCATAGGCCAGCAACCCAAAGCTAATGGCGTGAGATTCGGGAAAGCCGTAGAGCGCAAAAGATCCAATCACTTTCACAATACGCTCCGTCGTTTCTTCATTCACATCGCGTTCCTGCAAGGCAGCTCTCAGCTTCGCCTCCACCCGCCGCATCTTCTCGTGAGATCGGTGAAATCCCATCGCTCTCCGCAGTTCCTCGGCTTCACTTCCGGAGAAGTCGGCCATGACCATTGCTATTTTCAAGACCTGCTCCTGAAACATCGGCACACCGAGAGTGCGCTCCAGAGTTGGTTGCAACTTGGGATGGATGTAATCAACCGGCTCCAATCCGTCGCGCCGCCGCAGATACGGATGAGCCAGTCCTCCCGCGATCGGTCCCGGTCGCACAATCGCAACCTCGACGACGACGTCGTAGAAGCAGCGAGGCTTCATTCGCTTCAAGGTATTCATTTGCGCCCGGCTTTCGATCTGGAACACGCCGATAGTGTCGGCAGAACACATCAGATCGTAGGTTGGCTCGTCGTCTTTCGGAATCTGGGCCAGATCGACAGGGCGACCACGTTTTTCGGATATCTGCAAGGTCTCCTGGAGAACCGCCATCATTCCCAGCCCTAACAAATCCACTTTCACGATCCCCATGTCTTCGCAGTCGTTTTTGTCCCACTGCGCGACGGTCCGATCCATCATGCTCGCATTTTCCAAGGGCACCACGGAGTCGAGTTCTCCCTGACAGATGATCATACCTCCCGAGTGCTGCCCCAGATGCCGCGGCGCCCCATAAATCTGCCCATAGAGATCCGCGAGAGCGGCAGCACGAGGATGATCGCGACCAATTCCTGCCTGCTCAATCTGATCCTCGAACGCCAGCGTATGCCGATAATCTCCGCTGGCAAAAAGATCGGAGAAACGACTCAGCATCTCTTCGGGAAACTCCAGAACTTTCCCGATCTCGCGCACTGCACTGCGCCCTCGGTAGGTAATGACGTTCGCCGTCATCGCTGCCCCATGGCGACCGTAACGCCGATAGACTTCCTGGATCACCTGCTCGCGCCGATTACCACTGGGCAAATCGAGATCGATATCAGGCCATGACTTTCTCCCCTCGCTGAGGAAGCGCTCAAAAAGCAGACGACTCCCAACCGGATCGACCGGAGTAATCCCAAGGCAATAGCAAACCGCGCTGTTCGCGGCACTTCCCCGCCCCTGCACCATGATATCGTTCTCGAGACAATACTGAACGAGACTCCAGACAATCAGGAAATACCCACTGAAACCGAGATGGGTAATGAGGTCGAGCTCACGCTGGATCTGCGCCTTTACCGCACGCGTCAATTTGCCGTAACGCTTGCGCGCCCCGAGCCAAGTCCGATCCGCGAGAAAGGAATCCATCGAGTGGCCATCTGGCACTGAGTAGGTCGGAAACTCGTAGCCAAGATTTTCGAGAGAAAACTCCAACTGCTCGGCAAGGCGTTCCGTGTTGGCAATTGCGTCCGGCATGTCGGCAAATCGCGCCTCCATCTCGAAAGATGACTTGAGGTGACGATCAGCATTGATAGTGAGTTGTCGTCCCGCCGCATCCAGCGTTGTGTGAAGACGAAAGCAGGTAAAGACATCCTGAATCCGCCGATTTTCCGGCAGGGCATAGTCGACACCTCCCGTCGCGAGCAAAGGCAGATAGTGCGCCGCAGCAAGATCACGCTTGGCTTTCACGAGGCTTTCTTCGCCACGTTGGGAATGTCGTTGCACTTCGAGCCAGAGTGCCGACTCGGGCAGGTGACGTTTCATTTTCTTCAAAGCCGCCTCCATGCCACGTCGGCCATCGCGCCGCCAACCGATATCGAGCGGACCTTCTTCGTCGCCGGTGAGAATGGAAGTGCCTTCGGCAAGTTCTTCCAATTCCGACCAGGCAACCGAACACTCCCCTTTCGGAGAACGGAGTTGAGCACGTGTTACGAGACGCGACACATTGCGATAGGCCTCGCGAGAACGGATCAGAACAGGTAGGACCGTCCCATCCTCCATCGAGAGTTCCGTGCCAACCGCAGCGCGAAATCCACTTTCGATAGCACGCTGGTGAAAGCGGACCGAACCGTAGAAACCATTCCGATCGGAGAGAGCCACGACGGGTAAGTCGAGTGCGCCAGCACGTTCGGCGAGAGCTTCGGGCTGGGAAGCAGCTCGGAGAAAGCTGAAGGCGCTTCGGGTGTGGAGCTCGTGGTACATTAACTCTTCTTTTCACCCATAGCGCCCCTCCAGTTCCCATTCCTCACCTTCCCTCACGACCCGGAACACTCCCGCACCGTTCACCTCAACGTCCCACTCGACTCGACTCCAGCTTCTCCTGGCGTCCCACCAATCACCCGCCGCATACCACGGCCCAGTGGATGCCGTTACCGTTCCCGTCACAAGACTTGATTCGATCCGAGCCGGTCGCCCATCCCGTATCACAACTGCCACCCGCGTCCCCGCCCTGAAAAGTCGGATGGGCATGCCAGTGACGGGTGCTCTAATCATTGGCCCGGTTGCCTCAGCTGCCGCATTGGATCGTTCGGCGACTGAAGTCGCCTCTCCATTCTCCGCGAAACACTCTTCCAACTCTAAAGGCAGCGACACCAATTCGAAAACACCGGGACGATGGGTGTTACATAGCCTTGGAGACCCCACTCGCTCGCTTCCCACAATGCGTCGGAGTCGCGTCATAGTTTCATCATAGCGAAACCGGTTTTTTAATCCGGCCCCAAACAGAGTTCGCTGAGTTGCAACGATCTCGGATGGCTCGAAGCGCAGCCTCAGTTCCGCAACCGCCGCCTTCATTTCCAAGCCGTCAATGTGGCCGCTGACGAGATGAAACAGGATCTCGTGCTCCAGTACCGGCTCCGGCAGAGCAAGTCGCCTCGCATGGCAGGCCCCGTCGGAGAAGCGCAACAGCAAATGAACCGCTGCCGCCGCGCGTCCCGTCGCGCCGACCCGTTCGATAAGCCGATCCAGAAAACGATTCACGACAAACAGCAGCGGCTCGCGATCGCGAATCTCGTAGTCGAAGGCGAGATGTTCCTCGAACAACTCGTCGAGCTTGGCAAAACGAAGCAAATGGCTTGTTTTTCCATTCAGGCGAAGCCAAAGCACAACGCCTTCGTCCCCGAGCCGCGCTGCGACCGCTTCCCGTTCGAGCCGGGCAAAAGCACCGAGACTCTCGATTCCCCAGAGTGACAATCGCTCACGGAGATCTTCGCTCACTTCCCCGACAACGAGCGGCAAGCGGTCGAGTTGCGGCTGTCGACGTGACGACTCCAGGTGCCAGACACTCTTTCCGTTCGCCTCTGCAGCCAAGGCCGCAATGCGGGCAAGCGATGGTGTTTCCCCCAGGCCGATCGCTACTTCGAGTCCTTTTTCATACAAACGTCCACGCGTGCGGCGAGCACAATCTTCCCATTCCTCCGCCGGCTGGGAGGAAAGGTCGAGCGTGAGACAGCCCCATTCGCTTTCTTCAATCCCCGGAACCCAGCCGAAAGCGGTTTCGAGCAGAATGCGGGCTGCCAGAGTTTCTGCCGGTGCAGAAGGAGACTCCACTCGCAGCCCCGGACAACGGGCGAGGGCCTGGACCGTTTTCATCCCCACCTCCACACCAAAGCGAATCGCGCTTTCGTTGCGACAGCAAATCACCGACTGCCGCTTCGAATCATCCACCAGCGCGACCGGATCGGACAAAGTCTGGACCCAGCGAACCACGGCTTGCAGGCGAAAATCGGCGCAGCGAATCACGGCAAAACCAAGCGACTTCATAAAATGGAGGGGCAAGTTTCACCTTGCCCGCCGATGTGCGCTCGGTTCGATATGTGCATCTTTCGGAAAAACCACACCAACCCGGGCAAGACGGAGCTTGCCCCTCCATGCTTCGTGTCGTGCCGATGTGATCTATTGCCTTTCTTCATCACCCCACCTGCTGCCATTCGGTCTTTCTCTGGCTTGGCGCGCTTACCACTGCCTTTTCCACAGGAGAAAAACGCAAGCGCCCCCACAATTGCTCGCGATTCTCATCCAGATCGCGGCAGCTCAATTCCGCCTTGACCCGGACTCGGCTCTTCGCCGCGGAAGTCACTGGCTCGCTAGCAAACAAAACGGCCGAAGACTTGTGCTGTCGCAGTTGCGCGAGAATGCGCTGCCACTGGCTCGCCCGAACCGACCTCCAGTCGTGCGGAGTGCTTCCACGCAAATCGATCAGGAAGAGCGAAAAATTCTCGTCTCGCGAAACCGTATCTAGAACCTCCACGGCTTCCTTGGCCGAACTGCACCCCACCCAGAGCAGGCTTTCCAGATCATGCTCCGGCAAACCTTCGGGAGAAAACCCACATCCCACATCAACCAAGACGACATAATTCCGCGACCGCCGCGCCTCGCCCAGCATCGCCACGAGCACAAGCCCACCGCCGCCTTTGCCACTGTCGATGATCTCGATCATCTGCCCTTTGGGCAAGCCGCCGCCCAACTGCTGGTTCAGCCCCGCCATACCCGTGACGGAACGGACTTCCCGCGTCTCCTGCACCTGCAGAAGCTCACTTCCGGTCACAACTCGGGTGCCCAACTGCTTGCGCAAGTCGGCAAGCGCAGCGACTTTGTCGATGGTGGTTCGTGTCATGTTTGTGTTTTAACTGTTTTTATGAACAGTATTTTATGAAATCGCATTACGCAAGCATTTGGTGGAGGAAAATTGAGACTCAACCATCTTTGCTCAAGCACCTGACCCTGTTGGGCCTTGGACATAACAGGTTTGGCTCGGGAAACGGTTCCAGACTTCAGGGGGATTCGACCAGTTCGGCAGACAACAGGTTCCGTTTTCCCTCCAGCTCTTCCCTGTCGGAAAAACGGATATGGCTTGTCGAGCCATATCCACTCCCCACTTCTCCTAGCGACGGGATTTTGACAATGACGCGCAACCGGGCTTCGATGGGAAATTCTTTCGGCCACGCGAGCAAAGCCCACGGGTTGAGACTGATAATTTGATGGGTTTCCTTCGGCTGCAGGGTGATAAGGCGAGAAAAAGATGGCGGCGATACATCAAATCATCTTCGAGATCATCAAGAAAGATCTCTACCGCATCGGCAGTTTCTGCAGCGAGTTCAAATCGCTCCAATTGGATCAAAGCAGAAACCCTGGGATGAAGAAACTCGTTCGGAAACCCGAGTATCTTTCCAGAAACAAGATCCTGCAAAAGCGGGAGTTCGGCATGGCGAATCGCCATCTCATCATAGCGCGCCTGCTCAATCAGCTTCACACTGATACTGGACCACTCATATTGCTGACGATGAATTTTATCTCTGGATGCCCATTATAAAACCGATACCGCACGAGCCGGGCGGCTTCCTCATCTGAAGAATCGAGGAGGACGCGAAACATGACATAACTACGAACTGGCAATTCCAAGCTCAGATAACTGTTCCCGCAGGCGCTGTAGCGATGAGAGTGCGAACGCACCCATTTGCCATTCTCGCGGACTTCCTGTTTCAGGTAAAGATTGCTGTCCTGTGTCGGCAGATTGATCGCCTTATCGGTATCATTCATCAGGTAGGCCAAAGTAACACGGAAGCCATCATCCGCCCCTGCACGATCTACCACTTGGGCAAAACTGCGACTCCGCCGACGCAGCGTATTCTCAAAATCTACGAAAACGGAAATCCGACCTTTTTCAAATGACACATTTTCCGGCAAGTCGGTAAGATCCTTGCCGACTTTAGGACCCAGCACTACGGCGGTGGCCCCACTCTCCATTTTCTTGTGAAGCTGCGCCTACACTGACGTCGCAGTCAGCGCGACCACACTGAACACCGTGATTACGAGTCCACTTCGCATCTCGACATTCTGTCAGAACTAGTGCCGCTGTCGAGAAAAGTCGTCATGTTGACTTTGTTCTACCGAGTATGGCTCATGGAAACAGCCAAGCTCTCATCTAGGTTCCTCTCTCTAGCCACTGGAGAGAAAAAACGTCATTCTTCAAAATTCCTTCTTGCATTTGAGACGCTGTCTCATTATGAGTTATTTTTTCTTGAGACGCTTTCTCAATAACGAGACTTTGCCAACTTACCGATGACAATTTCAAACCGCCAGCCAACCACCTCCTACCGGAGAGAGGGAAGGCTACTCGCCGTTGCATTTTGCCTGCTACCAGCGCTCTCGCACTCTCAGGATAGTGACACCAGCACTGCTCCTGTAATCGACGATGCGACAAACGAAATTGATTCGTCTGCGCTTTCTGCCCAAACCGGCGAGCTTGATATGACCGTGGTCGAGTCTACTCCCAAACCTGCGCGCACTCCGACACCGACCCAGACCGAACGACGTACGATAACGACTCGCCCCGTCGAGGTAACAGTTTACGACACGATCGAACCGGAAATCATCACGGGCGGAGCAGCAGAAACATTTGAACTTCCCGGATCCGGATTTTTCATCACGGAAGGCGATATCCGCGACCAGAACTATGCCAACGTAAATCGCGTTCTCGCCAAAGTTCCCGGCGTTTATGCGAGGGAAGAAGATGGAGCGGGACTTTTCCCCAATATCTCGATCCGTGGCGTTGATGGAACGCGTTCTGAAAAAATCACGGTCATGGAGGACGGAATACTCCAGGCCCCGGCCCCATACGCGGCACCGAGCGCCTACTATTCCCCCAACGTCGCTCGCATGGCAGGTGTCGAGGTATTGAAAGGATCCAGCCAGATCGCTTATGGACCTCACACGACCGGCGGTGTCATCAATTACCTGTCGACTCCGATTCCGGAGATCGAGCAGTTCTACCTGCGCACCACCTACGGTAGCAACAAAACCTTTCAAGCGCACACGCACTACGGAAATACCTTTGACACGGCATCCGGTGGACGTTTCGGTTATCTCGCCGAGCTCTACTACAAGCGCTCCGATGGATTCCGCACGATCGATCCCGGCATCGGTATTCCTTCGTCCAACGACACCGGCTACGGGGTCATCGAGCCGATGGTGAAATTTTTCTGGGAACCGAACACAGCTCTCGATCAGCGCATCGAGTTCAAATACGGTTTCTCTGATGTCGATGCCGATGAGACCTACCTGGGCCTGACAGAGAGTGATTTCCGCATGAATCCCTACCGTCGCTACGCAGGGTCATTCCTTGACAATATCCAGACACAGCATCACCGCACCTACCTGAAGCACAGCATCGCAATCAACGACGATCTCGATATCCAGGTCGCGGGATACTACAACCAGTTCGAGCGCGATTGGTTCAAGATCCGTGGGGTGAATGGAAACTCCCTGCACGACACGCTCGGGCCTACAGGCCTTGCAACCGACCTTCGCACTCTGAAGGGAGCTCAACCCGGAACGCTGAACTACCGCCACAACGCGCGACAATACGAGTCCTACGGGGTGCAGTTCACGGGAGAATATCGCATCGAAACCGACCTCATCGATCACACGATCGATTTTGGCATGCGCGAGCACAAAGACAACATCCGCCGCTTTCAGGAAAACACGGATGTGCTCATTGGCGGCGGTGCTCCCATCATCAATGATCTCGGTCCCGGCTCGGGAGGGAATCGTTTTCAGGAGTCCAATGCGACCGCTTTCTGGGTGCAGGATTCCATGGAGATCGGAAACCTCACCGTGACTCCCGGCGTTCGCCACGAGCGGGTCGAGCTTCACAATACGAACTATCTTTCCGACGCGACAAACACGATCGTCGATCAGTTTGATGGAGAAATCGACTGGTGGGTCGCTGGAGTGGGCCTCAATCTCGAAATCGACGAAAACCAGTCTCTGTTCGGTGGCGTTCACGAAGGGGTTTCGGTTCCTTCGCCGCGGTCGATTCTTCGCAGCAATGTAAATTTGGAGCAGAGCACCTCCTACGAGCTTGGCTATCGCTACGGCAGCGAGAACCTGAACCTTGAAGTGGCCGGTTTCATAACTGACTTTGACAACATCATCTCCACAGCAGCCGGACTCGGACTCGGTGAAGCGCAGCCAGAGAACGCGGGAACGGGATCCGTCAAAGGTGTCGAATTTATCGCCGGATTTGATCCTTTTCAGGATAGACAGACTCGTCTCCCTATGTTCCTCAGTGCGACCTACACGGACGCCGAACTCGACCAGGCACTGAGTGCCGGTGGCGGTGATGACATCTTCGGTGACGGAGACGGCGGCGCCGGAATCCCGGGAGCGATGATGCCCTACATCCCGGAATGGAAAGTATCCGCAGGCATCGGCGTCGAAACAGATGCATGGGGAGTCGACCTCGTCGGAACCTACATCAGCGATTCATTTGGAACGGCACTCAATTCCCCCATGCCGGTAACATCCTCTCGCCAGGGAGAAATCGATGGTGGTCTCATCTTTGACATCGGCACCTACTACCAACTCAACGATCGCGTGAAGCTCATCGGCGGCATTCACAACCTCTTTGAGGAAGTTATGGTCGTGAGCCGCGTTCCAGAAGGTCCTCGCTCCAACGCACCTCGCGAGTTTTACGTCGGCATGGAAATCCTCTGGGAAAAACCCTGATAGAAAACGAAGAAACATTTTACCCATACCCGCATTGTCGGGCATTGCCCTCGGTTTCGGGAATTGCGGAATCGGGGGCATCGGCTTTACTGAACACCCCATACATGTACCGAATCCATTTCCAGCTTTTCGCATTTGCGAGCCTCTTCGTGCTCCCGGCCCATTCCTCAAAGGGGCAGGACGCTTTTGCCGCGACCGTGCAAGCCAAACTCGAAAAATGGGTCGAGACAAAGCAGGCGACCAGCAAGGAAAAATCCGATTGGGATGCGAAGAAAGCGATGCTCAGCACTCTCAATGAGATTCGCCAGATCGAGATCGAAAAACTGAGCGAGTTCGCCGCAGTAGCCGAGTCCCGCATCGAAGAAATTGAGACGAAACGCTCGAAATTCTCAGATGAGGAAACTCGACTCAAAGCGTGGAGAAAAGAAATGACGCAGAAGACCGAGGCTCTCGAAAAGAGCCTCCGCCCACTCTTGAACCGGATGCCTCCGCCCCTTCGGGAAAAGGTTTCCGAGTCCGTGACTCGTCTCCAAACTCCCGAAGCCGATACGCCTCTGCAAACCCGCACTCGCGACGTTCTTCTCATTCTCCAGGCGGTCTTGGAATTTCAAAACGCAATCACGATCGATGGCGATGTTCGCGAGGTTGCTAGCGAACGCCGTGAGATCGACATCCTCTACTTTGGACTCTCTCGTGCCTGGTTCTGCGACCGTAGCGGCAGCTATGGAGGCATCGGAAAAGTCACTGACAAAGGATGGGAATGGGTCGACGACAATCGGGTCGCTGCCGAGGTCCGAAAAACGATCGACGTGCACCGCCGCGATCTCCCGCCAGAACTGGTCGAACTCCCCTTCCCAGCAGCCGAATGAGAGTTCTTCCTTACAGCATTCGATTCTGCGTTGCGGCCTTGGCTTTTGCCATAGCCGCACTGCATGCGCAGGATCCCGACAAGGCGAAGGATGAGCAATTTTCTCAAATCGCCGAAGGTATCGACACTGATCTGAAAACCGCCCTCGAAGAACTCGCAACTGTCCGGGCGCTCATTACCAAAGAGAAACCAGAGATTTCGGCAGAAGCGAATCAGATTGCCGCTGAGCTCCGTGACGCACGTCGAAAGGCCGACATTGCCCGAGCTAGCGCCGAATCAATCGAGCAGGAATTTTCCCGGGCCGAAGCTGACTTGAAAACGTGGAGAGACGAGAAGATCTACCTCGAAAGCCTGCTCTTCGATTTTCAAAAAACCTACGAAGCCTCTCGAAGTCTTGCCAGAAAACAGGAACAGCGACAGCCGCAGGGAACGCCGACTCTCGACGACAAATTCCAAGCAGCAGAAGAGGCCCTCGAAGTTCTAGGTCAGGCAGGAACAGTAAGCACATTTTCCGGAGAAGCCGTCAGTGAAGTGGGCGTTTTCGAAAATGGCACCGTCGTCGCAGCAGGACCCGTTCAATGGTTTCTGCCTGAAGCAGGTAACTCAGCCGGAATCATCAAAACCGAATCCGATCTTCGTGCCGGATGGGTTCCTCGAACTGTTTCACGAGGAGAAGTCGAAAAACTGATCGGGGGAAGTTCGGCGTATCCTACTGTCGACCCCACCCTCGGATCGGCGCTCTCCCTGGCCGAAACCGAAACAGGCTTTCTCGCTCGAATCAAACAAGGCGGCTTCTGGATTTTCCCCATTCTGTTGCTCGCTGCGATTGCTCTGATTGCCGCGATCGCCAAATGGACTCAACTGGCAAAAATTCGTGGTCTCGCTTCGTCCCGGGTTCAGGTAATCATTGACCTGGTTCGTTCTGGCGAAAAGGCGAATGCCCTCAATGAATGCGTGACGATTTCTCACCCCGCCGGACGCATTCTCCATCGCGGTGTTACCTTGGCAGGTCGGGATCGTGACGACCTCGAGGAGGGAATGTTCGAAACCTTTCTCGAGGAACAACCCGCACTCCACCGCGGCCTCCCATTCATCGCAATCGCATCCGCCACTGCCCCATTACTTGGTCTACTCGGAACGGTCACCGGGATGATCGAAACCTTTCGACTGATCAATCTTTTCGGTACCGGAGACGCACGCAATCTTGCCTCCGGCATTTCCGAGGCACTCGTCACGACCGAGTTCGGACTCATCGTCGCCATTCCCGCCCTGATTCTTCACGCACTGCTTTCCCGAAAGGTGCAGGGCATCAAGGCAACAATGGAAATGGTGAGCCTCGCCTTTCTCAACGGCATAGGTGAAAAAGACAATACGTCGGAACTCAAATCCATATGATCGATTTCACGACCATACCTGCAGAGATCGCCAACCTCGCTGATGAGGGTGGTTGGGTCTTCTTTGCGCTGGTAGCTCTTGCTTTTGGCATTGCCTTCGCCCTCCTCTCGCTCTGGAGTGCTACCCGCCTTCCAGATGCTCCGATTCTATCACCCGAAAGCTGGAGAGCCCTGCTCATGACTCCGGACCCAGCTGCAGCCGTTCCTCAAAAGCTGAACCTTCATCTCTCCCGGTCCAGTGACCGAGCTACCAGTCTTGCCGAAATCGCTCGACGACTTTTTGCAAAGTCAGAACGACGCTTCCCATTTGCATTTCTCCTCATCAGTGCGGCGCCCCTGATCGGATTGCTGGGGACGGTTTCCGGTATGTTCAAAACCTTCCGGGGAACGTCCGCCGAAGCAGTTGCTGCCCCTATCGATGTCATATCTGCCGGCATCTCTGAAGCACTCATCACGACACAGACCGGACTCATCATCGGTGTACCCACCTTCATCATTTGCGCCTGGCTCAAGAGTCGACACGACGAACTCGTGCTCCGCTACTCGCGCCTCGAAAGCGCGTTGCTTCAAAGTCCGGGACCGACGCCTTCAGCTGCCGCCACTAACCCTTCCGGCGACCGAAGTAGCCGCTCCCTTTTTTAACGACGATACCTACCAGATGCCAAGACGATTCCAGAGATTCGGAGAAACAACTTCCGAAACGACCAGCGAGATCAATATCTCGCCGCTGATCGATGTGGTTTTCATCCTCCTGATCTTCTTCATCGTCACGACCGTCTTTGTTGAAGAGACTGGAGTAGAGATCAACAAGCCTCGCGCTGCTACGCAAAGCGACCTCGAGAAAAACAGCGTCCTCATCGCGATAACACCAGCAGGACAGGTCTACTACGGAGGGCGCGAAATCGGAGTCTCCGGCGTTCGATCGACCGTCCAGCGTCTGCTTTCCACTGACGACATGCCCGTCATCATTCAAGCCGACAGCGATACCCCGACCCTGAATACAGTTCGCGTTCTCGACGAGGCCAAGCTGGCAGGAGCAACCCGCGTTTTTGTTTCGACAAGCAATGAATAGAATTCGAAAGCAATCCCTCTTTCGGATTATCATCCGAGCCTTCTTCGCTGTCGTCCTGACGGCAGGGTTGCTCGTCTTTCTCGCGGGACTTCGTCTCGCCCAGCAACCTGTCGGGCCAGAGTTGACGATACGAACCCTCGAATCCGTGGAACCTGTTTCGCTTCCCGCTCCCCCGCCACCTCCGCCCACAGAAAAGGAGCCGCCACCTCCCCCACCCGAGGAAGCGTTACCAAAGTTGGAGCTCGCTCTCGATCCTGTCGCGCCACCAATCAAAGCCAGAATCGATCAAGATTTCGATCTTCGCCTACCGAGTGCAGACTTCGCTCGCCAAGTGCAATCTCCGCGCGCTCAAATGACATTCTTTTCACACGAACTCGATAACAGGCCGAAACTTATCAATCGCCCGACCATGTATTTCCCCAAGTCCCTGTCAGACCAGGGGATCAAAGAGGGGAAAGTTACCCTCGAAGTTCTCATTACCTCGTCGGGAAATGTCCGCGTTCGCCGTACGCTCGATAGCACCCACGCCGAGCTCGTCGCCGTTGCGAGATCATTCGCAACGAAGTCACGCTTTTCTGTTCCCAACAAAGACGGCCGAAATGTAAACGCCCTCTTCCGGTGGCCCTTGCTGTTGCGCCAATGAAAGCTCTTCTGATCAGCCTCGTATTTCTGCCTGTGCTCGCCTCGGCCGAGCGGGAGAAACCGTGGAGTCCGCTTCCGATCGATCCGCTCTGGAAGTCAGAGACTTTTCGCAAATCCATCACCGGAAGCTATGGAATTGATTCGCGCATTGAGCCAACGATCACGGTCGATGAAGAGGCCTATCTCAAAGCTTCCGCTGAGGCCATGGCTGCGGGCGATAGGGAAAACGCGATCAAGATCCTGACCGATTCCGACATTTCTGATCGCAGTCCTGCCATCGCCTTTCAACTCGGCTCCCTGCTATTTGAGAAAGGAGAACTCGATGCCGCCGCTGAGCAGCTCGAAAGCGCTCTGAAACAATTTCCTAACTTCCGCGACGCTCATCGCAACCTCGCGATCCTGCGCCTGCAGCAAGACGATGCGAAGGAATCTTTTTCCCATCTCGTTCGTGCCGTGGAGCTCGGCTCACGGGAAGGCCTTACAATGGGTTTATTAGGCTATTGTCATGCTTTGAAAGGCAACCAACAAGCTGCACTCGATGCATACCGCCTCGCTTCTCTCACACAACCAGAGGAGCGGCAATGGATAAAAGGTCAAGCGCAAGCCCTGTCGCAACTTGACCGAACCAAAGAGGCGCTTTCGCTCTTCGAGAACTTGATCAGCAAAGATCCGACATCATTCAACCTCTGGCTGCTCCAGAGCGACGCATTTGTCAGGCTGGAGAAAGACACGGAAGCGATTGCGAGCCTCGAATTGGTTCGTCGCGGCGAAGCGCTCTCTCCAGAAGGCTCGCTTTCTCTGGGCCACCTCTTTGCGAGAAACAACCTTCCCGACGACGCCCTCACCAACTATCTCGTTGCGGTCTCCGCAGAGCCGCCCGTCCTGTTTGCGAATGCTGTCGAAGCAGTGGAAATGCTCATCCAGACACAAGAGTTTCAATACGCAAAAACTTTCACCGAAAAAGTCCGTTCCATATATGAGGAGGAAAACGCCAGACTTGTCCGAGCCGATGCCATTGTCGAAATGCAAACCGGCAATGCGGAAGCAGCGGCCAAAAAACTCGAAGACTGGATCGCCCGGGATCCAACCGACGGCGAGACTCTCATCCTTCTCGCCAGTTATCTTGAAACCAGTGACCGAATCGAAGAGGCCGAAATGCGACTCGAGCAGGCGGCATCATTCCCCGACCACACCGCTGCTGCAAAAAGAGCACTCGGCGAACTGAAAGTTGCTACTGGCGACTACAAAAGCGCCGTTACCCATCTGAAAGCTTCTTTCGAGCTGCAACCCGATGAGCTTCTTCAAGCCTATCTCGAAGCGGTCGAGGAATTGGTGGACTAAAAACAGTGTGACGTTACAGATACAACAAGGTCAGGTGTTCGATCCGACAGGGTTTACTCGGTATTTTTGAGTCGGATTATGCCCGTCTCTTTTCGGCCGATCTCTTTTGTAGATTGGAAGCGAGAGGTTTACCCTATGGTATGAATTTACCCGTCCCGCGTTCGCCTTCTTCGCGCTTCTTTCCCTCATCAGCCAGACTCAGGCCGAGCCTCCTCACGAACAGAAGACGGTCGTTCCGAAAGGTCGTGCTCCAGCAGGAAAGACTCTTTTTGTTGAGAAAGGCTGCTTCAAGTGCGACTCGGCGGACGGTATCTCGCTTCCGAAATCCGAACTCGTTCAAACCCTGATCACCACCTTTCTCCAATCCATCGAAGAGTGAGCGGGCACCGCAAACACGCGAGACTTGGGACTTCCGTTTTCGAAACCAATTCGCTACGACGGTGTTTCCACTTGAGAACTTTAACCCGCATACCCTCATGATCGATCGCCGAAACTTCCTCCGTCGCAGCTCACTCACTGCTGCTGCCCTTGCTGCTCCAGCCGTCAACCGGGCTGAATCTACTGATAATGCCGAGACTCTCGTCAAAACTCTCTACGATTCCCTCAGCGAAGACCAGAAGCGACCGCTCGTCTACGACTTCGACGATCCTCTGCGGATGAAGATCTCGAATAACTGGCACATCACCGAGCAGAGAATCGGGAGGTTCCTTAATGCCGAACAGAATGAGATCGTAAAAGAGATCTTCATGAAGGCCCACTCCGATGAATACGCCGAGACGGTCTACAAGCAGGTGGTTCACGACAGCGGAAAGAAGGGCTTCGGAGACAGCTCCATCGCCATTTTTGGCGAGCCGGGAACAGAGAAATTTGAGTTTGTCCTGACCGGTCGACACACGACACGCCGCATCGACGGCAACTCCGTTGCGGGCAAAGCTTTCGGTGGACCAATCTTCTACGGCCACGCCGCAGGAAGTTTCAACGAAGGCCCCGACCACAAAGGCAACGCCTACTGGTTTCAGGCAAAGCGAGCCAACGAAGTCTATCAAATGCTCGACGGCAAACAGCAGGAGCGAGCACTTCTCGACAAATCACCCGGTGACAACGCTGCGACTATTAGACTAAAGCGTCAGTCCGGCGATCTTCCCGGATTGTCGTTCGCAGACATGACCTCGGATCAGCAGGACGGCGTCCGCAAGGTTCTCAGTGATCTTCTACTCCCCTTCCGTGAAGTTGATCGCAAGGAGTCGATGGCTCTCATCAAAAAGGGCGGGATGGAGAATCTCCACCTCTCTTTCTACAACGACGACGACATCGGAAAAGATGGCGTCTGGGACAACTGGAAAATCGAAGGTCCCCACATGGTCTGGTATTTCCGAGGTGCTCCACACGTCCACACCTGGGCACACATTTCTGATCCCGATCAGCCACGTCCGAAGCGGGCGTAAGGGATTTCGAAGCCGAATTTGCATTGTAGAGATGCTGGTGAGAAGGTTTCCGAAACCTGTTCTCTCACCATGTCTGATTTTACTTATCATAGGCCGTTCCCGCTCGGTCCCGATCAAACCGATTATCGACTCGTCACGACCGACGGCATCGAAGTTTCCGAGTTTGAAGGACGAGAAATCCTGAAGGTTTCAGCCGAAACGTTGACCCGGCTCGCAAACGAAGCGGTGAAGGATATTTCCTTCATGCTACGCCCTTCTCATCTCAAGCAGGTCGCTGCGATTCTCGACGACGAGGAGTCGACAGACAACGATCGGATGGTCGCGCTGACCCTTCTCCGAAATGCGGAGATTGCGGCACACGGTATTTTGCCGATGTGTCAGGATACCGGCACAGCGATCGTAATGGGGAAAAAGGGCCAGCGAGTCTGGACCGATGCAAACGACGAAGAGGCACTCGCTGCCGGCATCTGGAAAACCTATCAGGAGGAAAATCTACGCTACTCACAGATGGCGCCTCTCAATCTCTTCGATGAGGTAAATACGAAGAGCAACCTGCCAGCGCAGATCGAAATCTATGCGACCGAGGGAGATGCCTACGAGTTTCTCTTCATCACCAAAGGCGGCGGGTCGGCCAACAAGACGTTCCTCTACCAGGAAACAAAGGCTCTACTTAATGAAAAGACCTTCGTCGACTGGGCTGTCGGAAAAATGGCGACACTCGGCACTTCCGCCTGCCCCCCCTATCACATGGCCTTTGTTGTCGGCGGCACAAGTGCAGAAGCCACGCTCAAAACAGTGAAGCTCGCTTCGACGCGCTACTACGATGAACTTCCTACGGAGGGCAGTGATAAAGCGCAGGCCTTTCGTGATGTGGAAATGGAACAGCGACTTCTCAAACAAGCCCGTGCAGTCGGAATCGGCGCGCAGTTTGGAGGGAAATATTTCGCCCTCGATCTACGCGTGATTCGACTTCCCCGCCACGGCGCCAGTTGCCCTGTAGGCCTTGGAGTCAGCTGCTCTGCCGACCGGCAGGCCAAGGCCAAGATCACGAAGGATGGAGCATTTCTCGAACAGCTCGAGACGAACCCCGGACAATACATCCCGGACAAATGGCGCGACCATCAGTTCCATGGTGTCCCGGTGGACCTGAATGCCGGAATGGAGGAAACCCTCAAAACGCTCTCCAAATATCCCGTCACCACCGCCCTCGAACTCACTGGCACGATCGTCGTCGCCCGTGATATCGCCCATGCCAAGCTGCGGGAGATGATCGAAGACGGAAAAGATCTTCCCGACTATTTCAAACAGTATCCTGTATACTACGCCGGCCCGGCCAAGAAACCCGACGGCATGCCGAGCGGATCGTTCGGTCCGACAACCGCAGGCAGGATGGATCCCTACGTCGAGCAATTCCAATCCCATGGAGCCTCCATGGTCATGATCGCCAAAGGAAACCGCAGCCAGCAGGTTAGTGATTCCTGCAAAAGGCACGGTGGGTTTTATCTCGGATCCATCGGCGGCCCTGCCGCGATCCTTGCACAGAACCACATCAAAAAGGTGGAAGTGTTAGACTTCCCGGAACTCGGAATGGAAGCCGTGTGGAAAATTGATGTGGAGAAGTTCCCCGCCTTCATTCTCGTCGACAACAAGGGGAACGACTTTTTCCGCGATTTGAACCCCTGCCCAGTCAGCTAGAAATACCGTCATCATTATTTCCAACATGAAAGCCCATTTTATCATTCTCCTCCTGACCTTCATGTATTCCGGACACAGCCTCTCTCAGAATCAGACGATTACCAATCGCTCCTTCTTTGCTCCCACGACTGGTGAGACTTGGACACAGGCTGGAGAACTGATACGGTCCCAGGGAGCCGTCAGCGGATAATCCACCTCGGAGGCCAAGACGATTATGGACGGGCAATAGATTCAACCGGACGGCAAAGCCGAGTTCGGCCACACGACCTCGAGAGAAAGAAGGATGAATGGCACAATCTTGTGATCCGAACCAAGGGCGACACTCTCGCAGTTTACCTAGATGATGATGAGGCAAGCAGCTTCGTATCTGAACGAATCACCAACATGACGGAGGCCTCCGTCAGCGTCACCACCTATGTGAACAATGTTCACTTCGATGACTACTCCATTCGGGTGGCTCCGACCGGGGCTTCGGAGTCAGAGTAAGCTATTCCAAAACGCACGATACTCAGCACAACTTGGACGTTGAATATTCAAGGTTGAGCGTTCAACGTTTTCTCCAGATGTCCGCAATCAGCCTCGATACACCCGGCCACTTCACGACCGTCCCTGCCCCGCTTTCCGAGCCCTCAATTGGCGAGGCTCGAGTTCGCATCCGCCGCATCGGAGTTTGCGGAACCGATATCCACGCCTTTCACGGTCGACAGCCCTTCTTCGAGTATCCGCGGATCCTCGGTCACGAATTGGCAGCAGAAATCATTTCACTAAACGGTGATTCAGAGCTGTCGATAGGAGACCTTGTTTCCGTCGAACCTTATCTCAACAATCCCAATTCCCCTGCTTCGAAACTCGGAAAAACAAACTGCTGCGAAGACCTTCAGGTCCTCGGCGTGCATTGCGATGGCGGAATGCGACCGGAAATCAACATCCCGATCGAAAAGCTCCTTCCATCGACTTCTGCCAGTGCCGATCAGCTTGCACTTGTCGAAATGCTGGGAATCGGGCGGCACGCTGTCGGGCGCTCTCAGGTAAACGAAGCGGACTCCGTGCTCATTTTGGGAGCGGGCCCGATCGGTCTCAGCATCCTCACATTTCTCCAACTCCACACTTCAGATATCGCAGTCGCCGACTTGTCGGAATCACGTCTCGCTTTTTGCCGTGATGGCTTTGGAGTTGAGAAAACGATTCAGGTGAATCCGGAAAACGATCTGGAGCAATCCCTCCGCGAGCCATTTGGAGGAAAATTACCAACCGTGATCTTTGACGCAACAGGGAGTCAACACTCTATGGCCGCAACCTTTCCGTGGATCGCTCATGGCGGCCGCATCGTATTGGTCGGGCTCTTTCAAGGCGAACTCAGTTTTGACGACCCCAACTTCCATCGGCGGGAGATTTCCCTTCTCGCGAGCCGGAATGCTACGAATGCGGAACTCCATGATGTCATCACGCAGATCGAGAACGGACGCATCGATACTTCACCGTGGATCACTCACCGACTGGCACTGGGTGACATTCCGAACAAATTCGGTAAGACAGTCGCTGACGCTACCCTCAGAAAGGCGATTATCGAACTCGATGGGTAACCCTCTCAGATTGCCGCAAAAACGTTGTCATTAACGGTTGCGCCCCTGCGGCGTTTTCCTTACAACCCGTTCCATGAATCGCTTTGCCTTTCTTTTTACCGCTATCGCCATTTCTTTCTCTGCAACTTTTGCGCAGGCAGAACTGAAGCTCCCTTCCATTTTTGGCCACCACATGGTCCTGCAACGGGACATGGAGAACCCAATCTGGGGCTGGGCGGAGCCAAATGCCGGAGTCAGCATCAATTTCGCTGGAAAAGCGATCGCAGCAAAGGCTGACGCCGACGGAAGATGGAAAGCCAAACTACCCTCTCTTCCTGGCTCCAGTCACGCGATGAACCTCACGATCACGTCCGGCTCGGATAAGATCACTCTCTCAAATATCGTGATGGGCGAAGTCTGGATTTGCTCCGGCCAATCCAACATGCAGTGGTCCGTCGATCAGTCCTATGATCCCGATCTGGAAAAGGCAACCGCAAACTACCCTAACATTCGTCTCATCAGCGTTCCTCAGGTTGGCACACAGGAAGAACAGGATGACTTTGACGGCCAGTGGGACATCTGCACGCCAGCGACGGTTGGACAATTTTCCGGAGTTGGATATTTCTTCGGCCGACAGCTTCACCAAACCCTCGGCGTACCAATTGGCCTGATCGACAATGCTTGGGGCGGCTCCGCTGCCGAAGCCTGGGTCGAGCGAGGAGTTCTCGAGAAAGATGGACGTTTTGACGACTACATCGCCCAGTGGGTAGAAACGGAAAAAACTTTCGACTACGAGAAAGCAATGGCTGAGTGGCGCACAAAAGCAGAAGCCGCGAAAGCAGCCGGAAAAAATCCTCCCCGCGCCCCGCGCAACACCCTCGCGGGTCAGCATCGTCCCGGAAACCTCTGGGCAGGTGTTCTTCATCCGACGATCGGATATGGCATCCGTGGCACTATCTGGTATCAGGGCGAAAGCAATGCCGGTCGCGCCTACCAGTATGATGATCTTTTCGGGCTCATGATAACCGAATGGCGCAAGGCCTGGGGACAAGGAGACTTTCCTTTCTACTGGGTTCAGCTTGCCGATTTCCGCGACGAGGTTGATACCCCCGGCGAAAACGATTGGGCCGAGCTTCGTGAGGCGCAGACCAACACTCTCGCATTGCCCAACACCGGGCAGGCCGTCATCTACGACATTGGAGAAGGCCGTGACATCCACCCACGCGATAAGCAGAACGTCGGCAAACGCCTTGCCCGGATCGCTCTCGCGAAAGACTACGGGATTCCGGTTCACTACCAGAGCCCCAGCTACAAGAGCATGGAGATCAAGGGGAACAAGGCAGTTCTCACTTTCGAAAACGTCGGTAGCACACTCTACACCTTCGATACCCGTGACGCCGTAGGTTTCGCTGTCGCTGGCGAAGACAAAACCTGGTACAATGCGACCGGCAAACTCGTTGGCAAAGACAAAGTCGAAGTCACATCACCAGACGTTGAAAGTCCAGTCGCAGTTCGCTACGCCTGGGCCGTGAACCCTGTCGCCAACCTGAGGAGCCGCGAAGGCCTCCCTGTTGTTCCTTTCCGTACCGACGACTGGCCTCAGATTACCGACCCGGCAACCGCACCCGAGCCTGCCGCGCAGTAACTCAACAACTGACCCTCGCTCCCATTCGCCGTGGAAAACCCCTACCAACTCGACGCCTCCAAGATCGAAGAGCCACCGAGCTCTTTCAAGGGCATGCTGAAACATCTCGGACCGGGATTCATTCTCTCGGCGTCGATCGTCGGATCGGGCGAATTGATCGCGACCACTGCTCTCGGTGCCGAGGCCGGCTTTGTCGCGATGTGGGTGATCCTTGCGAGTTGTCTCGTAAAGGTCTTTGTCCAGTTGGAGTTTGGGAAGCACGCGATTCATTCCGGCGAAACAACCTTCGAAGCACTCAATCAACTCCCCGGACCGAAATTTGGAAAAGGACGTTGGACGACATGGCTTTGGCTCGTTCTCATGTCAATCAAGCCACTGCAGGTCGGCGGCATCATAGGCGGAGTGGGAATTGTCCTGAACATTCTCTTCCCACAAGTGTCAATCATGGCTTGGGTCTGCATCACCGCGCCAGTCGTTTCGCTTTTGATCTTCCGGGGAAAATACAAGCTTATCGAAAAAGTCTCGCTCGTCATGATCGGACTTTTCGCAATTTTCACAGTGGCCTGTGTTATAGGAGTGCAATTTACCGACTTCGCGTTTTCTGCCAAGGATATCGGGCTTGGCCTTTCCTTCTGGAACGGAATCCCACTTGAATATATCGCTGTCGCCATCGCTGCATTTGGAATCACCGGAGTCGGCGGTGACGAGATCATGGCCTACAACTACTGGCTGCTGGAAAAAGGCTACGCCGCAAAGACTGGACCCCGCGATGACTCCAAGGAATGGAATCGGCGCGCCCGAGGTTGGATCCGAGTCATGTATTGGGACGCTTTCCTTTCCATGCTGGTTTACACCTTCATGACGCTGGCCTTCTACATTCTGGGAGCAGCAATCCTGAATGCTCAGGGACTCGTGCCGAAAGGCTTCGAAATGGTGAAAACTCTCTCTCGAATGTACACTGACTCACTCGGTGGCTGGGCCGAGATTGCCTTCCTGGTTGGTGCATTTTTCGTTCTGTTCTCGACCCTCTTTTCGGCGCTGGCTGCCTGGAGCCGACAGTTCTCCGATGCTTTTGGTGCGGTTGGCTGGATCAACTATCGGGATCCCAAGAGTAGAGCTCGGACCATTGCGATACTCGCATTTTTCTTCCCAGCACTTTGGGCCGTCCTGTTTTTTCAATTCGAGGATCCCGTTTGGATGGTACTGGTTGGAGGTGCCATCACAGCAGCAATTTTGCTCCTCGTCGTCATCGGGACCGTTCATTTCCGTTATCGCCGACTACCGGAATCACTCGCCCCCTCGCGGGCCTACAACGCGGGCTTCTGGATCAGCGTTATCGCAATCGCAGTACTTGCGGTGCTTGCTGTCTGGAAAAGCGTGGAAGAATTTCAGAGCAAGCTATCCTGAGTCCAGGAACAATGGGTTTTCCGAAGAGTAACAGAAAGCCATTTTCTTATGGCATTATTTAACTGGTTCAGCTTGAACCAGCAGCGAGAAATTCCCATCCTCACGGCGCTATTTAAATAGGATTTAAGGGATTCGCATTCAAAGGGAACCTCGTCAATACGACGGTGGGGATTGCTATCAGAGGACCTTTCGGAACCGTGGTGAAAAGCCTCGTCGACAATATCTTGATGCCGATCATCGGTCGTATCTCTGACGGTGTTAGTTTCAGCGATAAGTTCTTCGTTCTCAAAGAAGAACTTCCAGAAGGGGCTTTACTTGAGAATGCGTCCAAAATCGACGAAGTGAACGTTCTCACCTACGGCAACTTCATCACCGCATTCATCAGCTTCCTGACTCTTGCCTTTGTGCTCTTTCTCGTGATCAAAAAATTCATGGGAGCCCTACAGAAAGCGGAAGAAGAGCCCGCTCCAAGCCAAGAAGTCGTTCTTCTCACCGATATTCGGAACGCTCCCAAGAATTAATCCCGATCGTTTTTGAGAATTTCCACAATCATTTTTCCAGAGAATCCAAGAATTACAGGCAACAACCTAAAATTGAGAGTAATCTCCATGTATTGAATTTGAAAAAGGTTGCTGTTGGCCTTCAGGCTCATTACTTGGTTGTTGTTCTGGAATGTGCGTCTCGCATCTTGCACAGTTCGAAAAGACCTCTCCGAAACGACGAAGAGGTTTTTTGTGCCCCTCCAGACAGTTTTGGTGGAGGAATAGACGGGACAACGTAAAGTTCCTCGACCAAAAAGGGTTGCGTCATCGACCCAATCCTGCCAAGTCCGTCACTCAACCCTTTTACAATCGTGCCAGAACAACTCCAGATTGCTGATCGCACTTTCGATTCCCGGCTCATGGTCGGAACCGGAAAGTTTTCGTCTAACGAAGCGATGCGCGACGCGCTCGTGGCTTCTGGAACTGAGATCGTCACCGTCGCACTTCGTCGTGCCGACTTGTCCGGGGAAAGTGATCCCTATGCGAATATTCTCGATTTTATCGATCCCGAGAAATACTTACTCCTGCCTAACACCTCCGGGGCAATGAATGCACAGGAAGCTGTTCGACTCGCGAGACTTGCAGTATCAGCGGGACTGCCGAAATGGGTGAAGCTCGAAATTCACCCCGATCCCACCTACCTGCTCCCCGACCCAATTGAAACTCTCGCTGCTGCTGAGATTCTCGTTACGGAGGGATTCACCGTGCTTCCCTACATCAATGCCGATCCCGTCCTCGCGAAACGTCTTCAGGACGTTGGCACTGCCACAGTAATGCCTCTCGGTGCGCCAATCGGTTCTAACCGTGGAATCGAAACCCGCCGCCAAATCGAGATCATTTTGAATCAGGCAACCGTGCCCGTTGTTGTCGATGCCGGACTTGGACGCCCCAGTCACGCTGCCGATGCGCTCGAAATGGGTGCCGATGCCGTTCTCGTAAACACCGCCATTGCGATTGCAGACGATCCCTCCGAAGCCGGACGCGCTTTCAAACTCGCGGTCGAAGCCGGGCGCATCGCCTACGAATCAGGCGGAATCACCGAAGCATCTAACTCCGCGTCGGCTACGAGTCCCCTCACCGGCTTTCTTTTTTCCAACGAGGAAGACAAGTCGAGCGGCGATGACTAAGCAAGAAGCATCCGAACCGACCCTCGTCGACGTCGTCCTCAGAATCGAACAGTCCGAGGACGAGGGCACGCAGCGAGATGCCGTAGCCCGCAAGCTTCGCATTCCTCCGTCCCGAATCCGCGAGTTGCGACTTAGAAAGCACTCGATCGACGCCCGCAAACCACAGATCAAAGTGAATCTGCGATTCGAAGTCGGTCTCGATGCCGAGCTTCCAGCTGAACCCGAGACAACCGTTTCTCTTCCTTCTGTCCCTGACAAAGCTAAAACCGTCCTCATTGTCGGGAGCGGACCAGCGGGACTTTTTGCAGCCCTCACCGCAATCGAACGCGGATGGAAGCCGATCGTTCTAGAGCGGGGAAAAGATGCCTCGGCCCGACGCTTTGACCTAGCGCCTCTGCTCCGTGAAGGCCGCGTTGTCGAAGATTCCAACTACTGCTTTGGTGAAGGAGGAGCTGGAACATTTTCCGATGGCAAGCTCTACACTCGTGCCACCAAACGCGGCCCGGTCCGAAAAGTTTACGAAACCTTTGTCGCACATGGCGCACCGCCCCGTATCCTCATCGACGCTCACCCGCACATCGGGTCAAACCTTCTCCCCAACGTCGTCAAAGCAATCCGGCAATCCATCACTGATGCCGGGGGCGAGGTTCGCTTTGAAGCGAAAGTCACTGCCTTTCTCATCGAGAATGGAAAAATGCAGGGGCTCGTCATCAATGATGCCGAAGAAATCACGGGCGACGCTGTCATTCTTGCGACGGGGCATTCCGCCCGGGATATCTACCGCCTGCTTGATCGGCACGAAATTTCGCTGGAGCAAAAGCCCTTCGCCGTCGGAGTCCGCATCGAGCATCCTCAACCTCTCATCGACAGCCTGCAATATCACTACGAACGAGGAAAGGAACGACCACTCCTCCTTCCCGCAGCACGCTACAGCCTCGCTACGAAGATTCGGAATCGCGGAGTGCACTCTTTTTGCATGTGCCCGGGTGGATTCATCGTCCCGGCTGCCACCGAGAATGATGAAGTCGTCGTTAACGGCATGAGCCTTTCCAAGCGCGACTCGCCCTTCGCCAACAGCGGTATGGTTGTCACAGTCGAACCGGAGGACATCGTGGATCTGACCAATCAATATGGCGTTCTCGGCGGAATCGTTTTTCAAAAGCAATTGGAACAACTCGCAAAGCGCGCCGGAGGTAGTGGTCAGGTCGCCCCAGCTCAGCGCCTCATCGATTTCCTGAAAAAACGCGATTCCAAAACGCTGGCGAAAACCAGCTACAAACCGGGACTTGCCGAATCACGAATCGACGAACTGCTACCCGACTTCATTTCCGACCGGATGGCAGAGGGCCTGAGCCTCTTCGGAAATAAAATGCGGGGCTACATCAGTGACGAGTGCAACTTGATCGGATTCGAAACCCGAACCAGTTCTCCAGTTCGCATTCCCCGGGACTCAGACAGCCTCCAGCACCCCGAGTTGCCGGGCCTGTTCCCCTGCGGCGAAGGAGCAGGTTTCGCCGGAGGAATCGTCAGCGCCGCCCTTGATGGGATGCGCTGTGCCGACGCCCTTTAACACAAATACGCCAACCATGCTGACTGAGCGATCTTGCCACAGAGCCGACTGGCAACCTACGCTCAGTGGATGCGCTTGTTTCTCATTTGCCTCCTTGCCTACCTGACTTCGGGCACTGCCTCCGCGGAATTTCTCGCCGGCACTGCCCATACCGACGTCACTCCAAAGACCCTTCCTGTCATTGTAAACGGAAGCATGACGAGTCGCTCCGTCGACAAGATCAAGACACCGCTCAGCGCGCGCTCGTTCGCGTTTTCCGATGGAAAAGAAAAACTCGTGATTGTGGTGGTCGACAGTTGCATGATGCCTCGCCCCCTTCTCGATGAGGCGAAAAAGATGGCGGCGGAAAAGGCCAACATCGGAATGGATCGGATTCTGATCTCGGCAACCCACACCCATACTGCAGGTTCTTGCATGGGAGCGCTGGGAACAGATGCGGATCCGATCTACTCGCTCTTTTTGAAGAAGAAACTGGTCGAAGCCATTCTCGCCCCCCTGAAAAACATGCAGCCCGCGAAAATCGGCTGGGGCGAAATCGATGCCGACAAATACACAGCCCTGCGTCGTTGGGCGATGCATCCCAACAAGGTGACTGAGGACCCCTTCGGCAACCTTACTGGCCTCGCCAATATGCATGCCGGATCGAACTGGGACAATGTTACCGGAAAGACTGGGCCGGAAGATCCGATGCTACGTCTCATCTCGATCCAGACGGATGACGGAAAACCACTCGGCATTCTTGCGAATTTCTCGATGCATTACTTCGGAGATCGCGATATCAGCGCCGATTACTTTGGCCTTTTCTGCAAGGCGCTCGAGAACAAGATCGCTCCGGATGATGACAGTTTTGTCGCGGCCATGTCCCACGGGTGCAGCGGCGACATCTGGCGACACGATTACGAAGCCAGCTGGGATCGGAAGGATCCCAAGCAGCAGTGGACCATCGAGGAATACGCGAGCGGCTTGGCCGATCTCGCTATCGAGGCGCATGGGAAAATCGAATACGAATCACCCACATCCATCGCAATGAGCGAAACTCGCAAGACGCTACCGTATCGAACACCAGATAAGCAGCTACTCGCCTGGTCCCTGAAGATCGTCGATGAACTCGGTGACAGACTTCCCAAAACCAAGGAGGAAATTTATGCTCGTGAGCAGATTCTGTTAAACGACAAACAGGAAACCGAGATTGTCGTTCAAGGCCTTCGTCTCGGCGAGAACATCTCTATCGCGACAACACCCAATGAAACCTACGCGCTCACGGGGCTGAAAATCATCAACGCGAGCCCTACCAAACACACCATGATCATTGAATTGGCCAATGGCGGCGATGGATATATCCCCCCTCCTGAGCAACATCTGCTCGGGGGCTACAACACATGGGCGGCCCGATCTGCGGGACTCGAGGTCGAGGCGGAGCCAAAAATCGCCGAAGCTGCAATCCAGCTTCTGGAAAGCGTGACGGAAAAGCCACGAACGGATCGGCGCCCGGCACAAGGTTCAGCTGCCGCAAAAATCCTCGCGATGGAGCCGGCTGCTTACTGGCGGCTCGACGAATTCGCGGGACCTCGTGCTGTCGATGCATCAGCGAACGGGATCGACGCGATTTATGAACCGAAGGTGCTCTTTCACCTCCAGGGACCGCACCACGAAGCCTTTGCCAATGCGGGATTAAACCGGGCGGCACACTTTGCAGGAGATCGGCTTGCTGCTCGCGTCCCTAATCTGAAAAGTCGGATGTATGCGGTCTCACTCTGGTTCTGGAGCGGCTCTCCAGATGGTATTCTTGAAGAACCCGAAGTGCTTTTCTCGCGCGGTCACGACTACGGATCCATGAAAAGCGGCGATGCTGTCGGCCTCAAAGATATCGATGAAAAACGTCGCCTTGTCTATTTTGGAAAAGGCTTCGATGGCTTTCCCGTTTCGGAAGAGCACGAGATCAAGCGCTGGACATGGAATCAGCTCGTCTTCGTTCGCGATCGCGAATCCGCTCACGTTTACCTCAATGGAAAACGAGTTGGCAGCTTCGATGTCGACGATACCAATCAACCTGACACGCTCTTCTTTGGCGGCAGTTGTCAGGGCACGAATGCCTTTCACGGTCGCCTCGATGAAATCGCGGTCTTTCCGCGCATTCGTTCGGATAAGGATGTGGAATCACTTTTTGTCCCATAATGTTTCTATTCAAACTCTTCTTTTTCCCGGCCATTGTCCAAATATGGGATGCTGCACCGCAAAGACCGAATAATGTCGTCATTTTCGCCGACGACATAGGCTTTGATAACATCGGCGGCTTCGGATCTGATATCGAAACGCCGAAGTGGCTTCGGATTGTGCTTCCTTTGTTCGATGGACATCCACTCCGGCCTCACAGAGGCCAGCTACATGGGCCAAACTTTTGTGATCGTTATCACCTAACTCTCGAAAGGGCTGTGATTACTCCGCCACTTTCATCAGATACGCGAACAGATCCCTCAGTTCTTCATCGCTCATCCCTGTGAGCAAAGCGGGCGGCATGAGGGAAACGGGTGATGCCTCGAGCTTCTCGATGTCGGCCCGGGAAAGCAGGGTTTCCTGTCCAGCGAGATCTTGCAATGTTACTGTCTGGGGCGTCTGATCACGCATCATACCAATGAGGATGCGCCCGTCTCTCATATTCGCAACGTACTGCAGATAGCCCTCTCGAAGTTCGAGACTCGGATCGACTATCGCTGGAATCCAGAAATCCAGATTGCCTCGCTCGTAGGGAGTGAGATCAGGAGCGATATCAGATCCCTCGCCGAACAACTTATGACAGGCCGAGCAGCGCGCCGTGTAGTGCGTTTTTCCTGCTGCAGGATCGCCCTCGCCTATTGAAACAATGGCTTTGATCCGCTCGATCTCCTTCTGATTTGCTTCCGAACTCGCCGCGACCGAATTGGGCCAAAACTTTTTGATCTCTGCATTGACCTCGGGGTCTTTGTGCTGAGCGAGAAGCTGGACGACGTCGGTGGAAACATTGCGAGCTTTGACGATGGCACGGTCGACGTAACCGAGAAACTCTTTTGCCCAGTCAACCCGACCCGCGAGAACGCGATGAGCGGTTGAAGCGACTTCGTGTTCACGAGGCAAGGTCGAACCGAGTCGTCCAAGAATCGTTTTCGCGATCTTGATATCGTCGTAATTGGCAAGAGACTGGAGCGCGACCCGCTTGAGTGCACTCTGCTGATCGAGCGAGAGGATCTTCAGCAAAGTGGGAACTACTGACGGTTCGTTGATCTCGCCGAAAACTTTTGCGAGTTCAAGCCGTTCAATAGGATTCGAATTTGATGAGCCCACAAGACTGATCGCCTTCTTCAATGCCTCTCTGTCCCCCTGGCGAATGGAAATGGCGAGCCCATTGGCACCGGAAGAATTCGCAAACTCGTCCATCTGCGCTTGCAGCGCATCGGGCAACTCCGGCATCGCTGTTCCCTGGAACGCAAGTTGGATTCCCGTCATTAGCCGCTGCCTGGCATCGTCGTCAGGAGCGGTTTCAAGTAACTTAGCAGCGGAGAGCAAGTTTCCCTCTGCCCCGGCCATCGCATAGCGACGAGCGAGGCGCTCGGCAACGACCTCGCGGAAGATTTTTGATTTCCATGTTTCCGCGTCAGCGGCCATCGCGAGAATTTCTTCGCGACCGTCTTCGGCGTGTGCTTCGAAGGCCCACCAGATGAGTAGCGGGATATGCGGATCTTCCTGCAAATCATCTCTCCCAGAGAGAACCTTCAAAAGACGGAGCGCCGACTCCGGAACAACATTTTGCGCCATTGAGGCGATCTCAGCGATCACAGAAGAGCTTTGCGATTGGGACGCCAATTCGGAAACCGCCGCAGCAACTTTACGAGGAAGGGGCTTCCCCGTACCGGCTGATATAGCACGAATCGCCGCTGCCTGAATCGAAGGTTCCTCGGATTCAGCAACAGCCGGAAATGCATCTTCCATCGCTCCGCCCAATCGCAATATGGAAAGTGCGTCATGTGATTGCTTGGAAACTACCAAACCCGCCATTACACCAGCCCAGTCCCCATCATACCGTCCGTTCCACTCATATTCCAAAACAGCCCGCTTTCTCACGACCCAATTCGGATCTTCGAAGGTCTCGATCAAATCAGCAGCACTTGCCGACGCTAAATCCATCTTCGGCACTTTCGGATTGGTCCCCTTCGGTTTGATCCGATAAATCCGACCGCTGTTCTTGTGCCAATCGTCAACCGGACGAACGTGGCTGAGCCTCGTGTCATACCAATCCGCGATGTAAACACATCCATCCGGCCCCACCCCAGAAAAGACGGGACGAAACCAGCGGTCATCAGTCTCCACGAGAGGATCTTCATCAACAGTTTTAAATGTCGAGCCATCTGGCAGCAGTTTGCTGACCCATACAATATTGTGCAGCGAGTTGGGAGCTATGATTTTACCTTCCCAGTCATCCCCATAAAGCCCCCCCTCATAGATGCAGAAGGCCTGAGCGAAGCGGCGATCATCGCCCTCATGTTTCATGTGCTGAAAGTAGCCAAACGCATACGGATTGGTCAGAGGACCATGTTTGCCCCACGACTTTTTGCCGTAGCTTCCCTGCGGGTAATACATGCCACGCGTATTGCCATTGTTTGTTCCCGAAAAAACCCGCCCAGCTGAATCGATCTCAAGGGAAAACGTATTCCCCCCACCCTCGGCATAGATTTCAAACTTCTTCGTTGTTGGATGATAGCGCCAGACCATTTGTCCTTGCCACTCGACGGTATTTCCCGTCGCCGGATCGGTAACGGATCCTGTCGTTGTAGATCCATTCACTCCGTATAGCCAGCCGTCGGCCCCCCATTTCAAACTGTTCATAACGGAGTGGGTATCCTCGATCCCAAACCCTGACAAAACTACTTCCGGATCACCATCCGGATTCGCGTCTCCGTCTGCATCTGGATAAAAGAGCAAATACGGTGGATTCGACACCCAGATTCCTCCTGCCCCGGCAACAGCAGAGGTCGCGATATTCAAACCGGTGATGACGTCGCGGTGCTTGTCGTATTTCCCGTCACCGTCGGAATCTTCAAAGACCGTGATCTTGTCTGTCCCTTTCGCCCCATGAGGCGGAGGCTCGGGCATTTTGTCGAACTGAGCACGAAGGTGATTGTCGTATTCTACGATTTTCAATCCGGCAGGAAACTGATACTGGAGGTACTGCGTCACCCACATCCGCCCTTTGGAATCCCAGCTAATATGAAGCGGTTGCCCAATGACCGGCTCGCTTGCCACGAGTTCAATTTCAAAGCCCTCCCGAATACGAAAGCCCTTCAGTGCTTCTTCCGGAGGCGTCGGATCAGAACCATCGGAGAGCGTGCCTCGCCCTTCGTAGTTTTTAATGATATCCGCGACCTTCTCGTTCCCGGCTACTTCCGAGTCTTGGGCAAACAGGGTGCAGCTTCCAAAGAAAGCGGCGACGGAGAGAAAACAAATCGCGATTTTCATCGTGACCAAGGTGCCAAATCACGACGATTCGAACACAAAAAAACCCGGCGCGTTTAAGGGAGCGCCGGGCTTGCAGCGAGGAATCAAGACCTCAGATCAATTTGCCCTTACTAAAATGGCACCTTGAATCCGGCACGCCACTGCGTGAAATCCGGAAGTCCCTGGTTGACCCAGTTGTAGGAAAAGTCAGCGAAAAGTCCGATGCAGCCCCAAGACTCGAGGCGAACGTCGATACCGCCACCAAGGTTCCACATGAACTCAGTTGGACCGGAGGAAATCACACCGGGACCACCGAAGACATAGGGAGCAATAGTGCTGCAGCACTCGCCACCGAGAGGCAAACGATAGACCGCGTTGATTTTCCCAACCTGCTCCGACTGAGTTCCACCGTGAAGAGCGTAAGAACCTTCGAAACCGAAGTTGTGCCCGAAGAAATAGGAAATTCCGATGCCGCCACCGACCTCTTCGCTTTTCACGAGAGAACTCTCAGGCCAGTAACCGGAGAGGTAACCGCTGAACTCCCATCCCTGATCGAAGCAGTAGCTTGGACTGCTGGCGGTCTGCTCAACTTGTGGAGGTTTAGCGCTGTGAAATTTCTCCTTGTTCCATCCCCACCCTGCCTGAGCGAGCGAACTAAGGAGAAAAGTTGCGGTAAGAAATACAATAGCACGTTTCATAACTAAAAGCCGGTTTTGCCTCTGGGGTGATCTTAGAGAGAACTTTCTGTAGGACAAACCTTTTTTTCCGCGCTTTAGAGGATTGGTTGATCATCCACGGATCTACCTTTCGCCGGTTTAATCGGCCCCACTCTCATCCATCATGATAAGTTCGGTAACCGTCACGAACTTGTAGCCTCTAGACAGTAGTGCATCGAGAGTCGCTGGCATTGCGTCCACGCTAGACTTATGCAGGTCGTGCACGAGAAGGATACCTCCGGGCTTTACCCCGTTTAGGAGTCGGCTCGTCACCACAGATACGCCCGGCTTTTTCCAGTCCTCCGGATCAACGGACCACATGATCGTCGGGTAGCCGAACTCTTTCAGCATCAGCTTTTTCTGATCGTTTTTAATGGCTCCGCCGGGAGGACGCATCGTTCGCGGTGCGACCCCCGTCATTTCGAGAATCATATCGTGTGCCACCTGTAACTCCTTTCTCAGCCCCACATCGGACTGGCGAGAGAGGTTAGCGTGCGTCACGGTGTGATTACCAACCTCGTGTCCCTCCGCGACCATGCGACGCATGATAGGCGGGGCGTAAGTGTTCTTCATCATGTCACCAACGACGTAAAATGTTGCCTTGATCTTGCGCTTCTTGAGCATGTCGAGAAGGCGAGGCGTGTTCACTCCATGAGGCCCATCATCAAAGGTGATGGCGATCACTTTTTTGCTCGTTTGAATGCTGAAATAGGTCGCATCGATCTGACGATCCCACCCCGGAATATTCGACTTGGGCTTCACCGATTCCCAAGTCGGAGCCTCCAGCCCTACCGGAATGCGAATTGCCGCGGCAAGAATCGGATCCGCCATTCCTCCGCTGTCGAGAGAGATCGATGACGGCACCTGACATGAGGTCAGAACCGCTGCAAAAGTAAGAGCAAAAACTGTGAGCAATCGACTCATCCCAATATCGAGGCTGATCATTTAACCGCCCGGAGACGAAGTAAGCGTCTCGCTAAAGTTAACAAAGATCAAGGACGAAGAATTGCCTCCAACTGGTCTGATGCAATTGGTGGAGGCGACAGCTTTTTCACAAAATCCCGAGGCCCTTGAACCAATAGGGGTATTTTCTTCGCATCGAGCCAACTCCAGAGCTTCTGAAGATTGTCCGGGGCCATAGCGGTGCAACCAATCGTTGGTTTCCCCGGCGCTGACCAGCGGTGCAGGAAAATGGCACTTCCCCGGCCCGGTATGATTCTCGGGGATCGATTGTGGCCGACAACAATCACAAGATCGTAGAGCCCATCACTCCTCCGAAGAGTCTCCGCACTGCTCCAGTCTTTGCGAATCTTGGAAGCATCTGTATTTACCAATCGGTTGTAAAAAGTCGATTTTGCATCATCGACCCAGTAATCCGCTGACGAGGTAATTTTATAGTGTAGGCCCGTTTTCCCAAATTCCTCGACGGGCTTCGTTCCAAAGCTGAATTCCAGCGGAAAAATTCCGGCAGGTGCGCGCTTATCCCCTTCCCGCTTTTCAGGCCCCTGCAGTCCCGCCGGATGCATGCCAAGCCCGATTCCGGTTCCAGCGCTACCAAGAGTCACGGATAGACCACGGAACACGGAAACCCAGCCTTCTTTTTGATACTCAAACGCAAAAAGCTTACCAGAGTCACTGTCCCAATTATCTGAGACCACGAAAACTACCTGAGAGGTTTTCGCTCTCTTCTCTTCCTGCCCAAGAGTATTAGCCAAAAGACATGTCACCAGAAAAATAGTGGCCCAAATTTGAAAACCAGACATAAAAGAACCTTACCGAAAAACACGAAGGTGGGAAGCCATTCGAATCCAACAGGGGCAGGTCGCGCACCTGACAGGGTTAAAACCTCCACTGGACAGGGTGAAGCGGGGTTTCGAAAAATGGTGCGCGATACTGGATTTGAACCAGTGACCCCATCGGTGTGAACGATGTGCTCTACCCCTGAGCTAACCGCGCCTGTTCCCTTTGCCGGATGAGCGTGAAACTAGATCACTCCTGTGACGGCAGCAAGGATTTCCTGGGCCAGACCATCCAAACTTCCTTAAATATTTCGTCATTTAAATTACATATACTTGTTTTAATTATGACTCGATATTCAATCGATGTTTCCCCGAAAACCGTCATTGGCATTTTCATTGCTCTGCGGCAGCCTTTTCATGGCTGCGGCTGGCGCGTGCTTGAGATTTGGCTTCACCTAGTAATAACGAGGCGACCGCTGAGACCAGTCCCCTGGCGAACGACTTCTCCATTAAGACGACTCGTTTCGCGGATCAACTCTCCGGTAGCATGTTGGAGGATCTGCATCTCGAAGAGGAGCCAGGGGCGCAATTGTCCGATTCCCCGGCAGTATGATTATCAAGCTAGGTCGAACTTTCCCCTTTCAACTTCACCAGACTCGGGCAAGATTCTGAGCCGGTCTCGACATGCGCTACGATGTAAGCTTGTGATAGAGACCGAACCCCGTTCCCCGTATGAAAATCATTGCTATCGCGAACCAGAAGGGCGGCGTCGGAAAGACGACTACTTCTGTGAATCTTGGAGCCTGTCTCGCCGAGAAAGGGCAGAAAGTCATCGTGCTCGACCTCGATCCGCAGGCCAACTCGACCAGTGCTCTCGATTTCACACCGGGCGAACATCCCAGCATCTATCAATCGCTGATCGGCGGCGGGGAAGTTGCTGATCTCGTGGTGCCCACGAAATACGATAATCTTTCAATTATCCCCTGTGACATGGATCTCGCGGGCTGCGAAATCGAGATGGCCAAGGAAGATGACCACCTTGTCCGACTTCGCAATCTCTTCGAGCCATTCAAGGCAACCGAAATTGCCGACTACATTCTCATTGATTGCCCGCCATCACTGGGCGTCCTCATGACTTCCGCGCTCGCAGCAGCGGACGAGCTCATCGTGCCGCTGCAGTGCGAATATTTTGGCCTTGAAGGACTATCGAAGATCGTAGGCGTCCACCAGCAGATCCGCGACTCGGGAGCAAACTCAGAAGTCGTTCTCGAAGGCATCGTCATGACAATGGCCGACAGCCGCACCAATCTCTCTGCCATGGTCATCAATGACGTTCGCGAATATTTCCCCGAAGTGACCTACGACACGGTAATTCCGCGCAACATCCGGCTCGGAGAAGCACCCAGTTATGGGCAAACCGTTATTGACTACGCACCAACCTGCGCCGGCGCAGTTGCCTACCGTGCCCTCGCCGACGAGTTTATTGCCCGGCATTCCTAATTACATTCCCCTGCCCAATTTTGAACGAGTTCATGCCTTTCGTGCTTATAAGTAAAAGTGACTGAAAATCACCGCACATGCCCTATATTTTACTTTTCCTAAATTCCCCTTTTTTAACATGCTCAAGTGGATCCTGAAACTTATCGTCGGAAGCCGTAACCAGCGGGTAATCCGAAAGGTCGCTCCTATCGTCGAGAAGATCAACAAGATCGAAAAGGATCTTCAGTCGAAGACGGACGATGATCTCCGCGCAATGACTGCCGGGTGGAAGGATCACCTCGCCAGATATGACCTTCGTGTCGAATCATTCAGCGACCGGATTCTGAGGAGTCGTACCGCTGACGAAAACCGCGAAACGCTGACTGCCTGGGCAAAGCGATTTGAAAAACTGGCTGACGAGTATCGAGAGGCAGAAGGGTTCGCGCCCGATACGTTTGCAGGACTCGACAATGATGCGCTGGTCGAAAATATTCTTAAAGCCCAGCAAACATTCGCAGACCTGAAGGAGCAATTCCCCAAGGCGCGTGCTGCCTATCTGGATGAGATTCTCCCAGAGGCATACGCCGTCGTGAAAAATACCGCCCGCCGGCTCTGCGGTCAGGAGTGGAACGTCTGCGATCACCCTGTCGAGTGGCAGATGGTGCACTTCGACGTCCAGCTCATCGGTGGCATCGGTCTGCACCGTGGCATGATCGCTGAGATGGCCACCGGTGAGGGTAAAACCCTCGTCGCTACTCTTCCTGTTTTTCTCAACGCTCTCACCGGCATGGGAGTCCACGTCATCACTGTGAACGATTACCTCGCTCGACGCGACTCCGAATGGATGGGATACCTCTTTGACTGGCTCGGCCTCACCGTTGGTTGTATTCAGAACGACCAATCGAGCGAACTCCGCAGGGAGATGTATGAAAAGGACATCACCTACGGAACCGCCAGCGAATTTGGCTTCGACTACCTGCGCGACAACGGCATGGCGCAGGACGCCGCGATGCAGGTGCAGCGAAATCACTACTTCGCCCTCATCGATGAGGTTGACTCCGTGCTAATCGATGAAGCTCGAACCCCGCTCATCATTTCCGGTCCCGTTACAGTTCGCCAGGACCAACAATTCGATCGCTACAAGGCACAGATCCAAAATCTCTATCGTAAACAGACCAACCTCTGTAACGATCTCGCACGCGATGCGAAAAAAGAATTCGAAGGCGGCAATGTCGAGGCATCCGGAACAATGTACTACAAGCTCAAACTTGGCATGCCTCGAAACCGCGCCCTACTCCGCGCCATGGAGGATGCCGAAATTCGAAGAGCCATGGAAAAGGCCGAGTTAGACTTTTTCCGCGACCCGCAGAAAACCGCGCTCTTCGAACTCAAAGAAGAACTTTTTTTCACCCTCGACCCGAAAGCACACGAAGCCGAGCTGACGGAAAAAGGCCGCCAGTTTCTCAGCCCAGACGATCCCGAAGCATTCGTGCTTCCCGACTTGTCCCATGCTTTCTCCGCTATCGATGGAGATGAAAATCTTTCGGATTCACAAAAGGCAAAAGCAAAAACTGATCTCCAGCAGCAGATGGCAGCCCAGGCCGAGAAGATGCACACCATCTCTCAGCTAATGAAGGCCTACACGCTCTACGAGAAAGATGTGCACTACGTCGTCGAAGACAACCGTGTCATGATCGTCGACGAAAACACCGGTCGTAAAATGGCCGGACGCCGCTGGTCCGATGGCCTCCACCAGGCAGTCGAGGCCAAAGAGAGCGTCACCATCGAAGGAGAAACGCAGACCTACGCCACAATTACGATTCAGAACTACTTCCGACTCTACGAGAAGCTCGGCGGAATGACCGGAACTGCCGAAACAGAAGCGGCAGAATTCCACGACATCTACAAGCTGGAAGTTCTAATCGTACCAACGAACCGCCCCATCGCGCGGATCGACCTCAACGACAAAATTTTCAAAACCCAGCGCGAGAAGTACAAGGCCGTTATCGATCTGGTGAAGGAAACGAACGCCAAAGAGCAGCCCATTCTGCTCGGAACGGCGAGCGTCGAATCTTCCGAGGTATTGGCGCGAATGCTCAAACGCGAGAAAATCCCCCACTCCGTTCTCAACGCGAAATTCCACATGCAGGAGGCCGAGATCGTCGCCCGAGCCGGTCAGCCTGGCTCCGTTACCGTTGCAACCAACATGGCCGGTCGAGGAACCGACATCAAGCTGGGCAAAGGAGTCGGCGACAAAGGCGGACTCATGGTCATAGGAACCGAACGCCACCGCAGCCGCCGTGTTGATCGCCAGCTGCGCGGACGTTGTTCTCGTCAGGGCGACCCTGGTGCCTCCGTTTTCTACGTCAGCTTCGAGGATGAGCTCATGATGCAGTTCGGTGCCGCCGAACGGATGACGAAAATGATGGAGCGTTTCGGCCTCGAAGAAGGCCAGGAGCTGGAGCACCCATGGCTCAACAAGTCCGTTGAAAACGCACAGAAGAAAGTCGAACAACGCGACTACCTTTCTCGTAAACACATCCTCGAATACGACGATGTCATGAACAGCCAGCGAAGCGTCGTCTACGGCTATCGCAACGATGTTCTCAACACCGAAGATCCGCATTCGCTAGTCGTCGAAATTATCGAAGACGCCATGCCTGCTGTTCTTCGTGACAGCGTAGATCCCGAGACTGGCGAGATGGATACCGATGCCGCGCTACTCGCGTTCAACACGCACTTCCCGCTCGCTCTCGACGAGGGCAAAGCGCAGCTCAAGACACGCAATGCTGAAGAAAACCTCGACTTCCTCATCGACCAGGCAAAGGCCGCTTACGAGGTCAAAACCAATCACGAAGATCCCGAGCAGGTCGAGGGGCTCGAACGCTTTGTCATCCTCCATAGCATCGACCAACTCTGGCAGGAGCATCTCTTTGAGATGGACAGCTTGCGTGATTCCATCAGCAACTATCGCTACGCGCAGAAAGATCCGCTCGTTGAATACAAGCACGCTGCCTACGAGCTTTTCGTCGGCCTCATGGATCGCATCAAGATCGAAGTCCTTGGAAATCTCTTCCGCACCACAACTCGCCCCGATGGCTACAACCGCGTCCTCCGCGGCATCCAGATGAGCCGTCCTGATGTCATTTCCGACATGGCAGCCGGCGGAGGTGGTGATCTCCCGGAAGACGATCGCCCACAGATTCAGATTCCCAAGACCGTGAAACGCGAGGAGCCTAAGGTCGGCCGAAACGACCCCTGCCCTTGCGGAAGCGGCAAGAAATTCAAACAATGCTGCGGGAAAGCCTGATCAAGCACACTGCGCGCAAACGTTCAAATCCGATCCCACTGACCCATGACACTCATCATCCTTCTCAGCATCATCGGGATTGCCGCGATCCTCGCTGAGCTGGTGTTGCCCGGCGGTATTCTTGGAGTCATTGGCATTGGCCTGCTCGTCGCCACCGTGGTCGTCACCTTTGCCAAATTTGGTGCCAGCGCGGGTATCATCGCCTCCGTGGCATTGCTTGTCTTTTGCTTTGTTGTCCTCGGCTGGTGGATGAAATACTTTCACCGCCTCCCACTCACCCGAAAACTGATTCTTCAAAACGAATCCGGGGAAGAAACGGAGAAAAAGGAAGAACGACACAGCTTCGTCGGCAGAACCGGAACCACCCTGACTGACCTGATGCCCTCCGGACGAGCAAAAATCGACGGCAAAAAGATCGACGTCATCGCCGAGGCAGGCTCCATCAAGGCCGATACTGAGATCTCAGTAGTCGCGGTGAAAGGGCCGAGTGTGATTGTGCGATCGACCGCATAATTCTTCTTTGCGCCTCTGCGCCTTTGCGTGAGATTTCCTGCACGTGCATCTCTACGCCCACATCCCCTTCTGCCACCACATCTGCCCCTACTGCGGATTCTACAAGCACACCCCCGGAAAGCTCGCCAACGCGGAGTTCATCGAAGCCATCCTGACGGAAGCGAAGCGCCATCAGGATTACGCCACCGATCCCATCCAAACCGTCTACTTCGGCGGTGGCACGCCAAGCCTGCTGTCCCCCACTCATCTCGGATCCCTTTGCCGTGGCCTATTTGACACCTTGGACCTGAGCCAGGTCGAGGAGTGGACTCTCGAAGCCAACCCGGCCACCTTCGACCTGGCAAAAGCAAAGCTCATGCTCGAATTAGGGGTCACACGCATCAGCCTCGGCACTCAGTCTTTCGACCCCGACACTCTCTCCACTCTTGGCCGCGATCATTCTCCCGCCGATGCGATTGAGGCTTACGAAACGCTTCGTGCAGCTGGTTTCGAAAACGTCAGTATCGACCTAATGTTCTCCATTCCAGGTCAGACCTTAGAGAGCTGGCAAAAGGATCTCGATCAGGCTGCCACGCTTCATCCAAACCACATCTCAGCTTACAACCTCACCTATGAAGAGGACACCGAGTTCCTGACCCGACATCAATCCGGAGAACTCGACAACGACGAAGACCGCGACGCCGATCTCTTCTACACTGCGCTCGATTTTCTGGAAGAAAACGGATTTTCTCACTACGAAATATCTAACTACGCGCAACCCGGTTTCGAGTCGAAACACAACCAAGCCTATTGGAACGGGGCCAGCTACCTCGGTCTTGGCCCAGGTGCCGTCAGCACAATCGGAAAGGAGCGATGGACCACTCTCGCCGACACCGCAGCCTACGTTCGCGCCGCAAAAGGAGGTCTCGACACCCGAACCAATATTGAAATCCTCACCGAGGAAGATCTCAGGCTTGAGCGCATCGCCCTGCTCCTCCGCACTCGCGAGGGCTTTCCAACAAGCTTACTTTCCACACCCAACCCTGTTGAGTCTTTGACCCAACAGGGTTTAGTCATCGAGCAAACAGGGTTTACTCGCCTTACCCGAGCCGGTAAAGCACTTGCCGACCCGATTGCGGCTGCGCTAGTATAGGAACATGTCTGAAGTCCCCACTCTTTCAGAGAACCCCTTTCGCATCAAGCGTGGTCAAAAGATCAACCTGAATTCCTTTCCCACACGCGACGAAGATCTTTTCCCGATGAGCAAATCGGAAGGGAAAAAGCACTTCGAGGAGCTTATCGGAAAAATAGACGAACTTCAGACCTGTCTCTATGCAGAGGACAAAAACCGCTTTCTCGTTGTTTTCCAGGCGATGGATACCGGAGGTAAGGACGGGACGATCCGAAGCGTTTTTAATCCGATGGATCCGCAGGGAATTCGCGTCGCATCTTTCAAACGCCCCAGCTCCCTCGAACTTACTCATGACTACCTCTGGCGGATTCATCCTCACATTCCGGGAAACGGACAGACGACAATCTTCAATCGCAGCCACTACGAGGACATCGTTGCTGTTCGAGTTCGCGATATCTTTCCAGAAGAGCGCTGGTCAAAGCGCTACGATCACATTCGCGGTTTTGAGCAGATGCTGGCCGACGAGGGCGTCACGATTGTGAAGATCTTCCTACACATCTCATTCGATGAGCAGAAAGAACGTCTCCAGGCTCGCCTCGACCAACCAGAGAAGAATTGGAAATTCAATCTTGGAGACCTCGACGACCGTGCCCTCTGGCCCAAGTTCATGGAGGCCTACTCCGATGTTTTCGAGAAAACGAGCACGGATGATGCTCCGTGGTATGTCATCCCTGCAGATCGAAAATGGTACCGCAATCTCATCGTAGCCGACATCATCATTAAGACCCTTGAAGGCTTGAATATGAAGTATCCGGACATCGACTACGATCCGGCCTCGGTCGTGATTGACTAAAGAAAAAGATCGGAATCACTCGGCATCCACCTCGGCCAGCGCCTTCTCCATCACGCTCTCCAGCGTCACCGGCTTTCCGCCTTGCCGCTTGCTCTCATCGGCAGCTTCCATGAAGGCGAATATCTCGAGGGTATCTGCTTCACTCACGGGCGGCTTGCCGGTTTTGAAAAATTTCACAATCTCAACAATGAGAGGTTCGTAGCCATCAAAGCCTCCCCCCTGAACAACACCTTTTGTGCCGAACACCGTCGCTCCGTAGCCACGCTGTCCTTCGCGAATTCCGCGAAACGAGCCGACTCGGCCGCCTTTCCAGATGCCTACCGCGACGTCGGTTCCTTCGGTCTGTATGCGAGTGACAGATTCACAGCCAGTGCCCATGATCGTAAAGAGCGGCTCAACGCCGTGGATGCCATACCAGAAAAAATCGGGGTGATGCGGCTCGGTTTTGCAGGGGCTGTAAACTTCGGCACCAACGATCTCGCCAAGTCTGGGATCTTTGTGAATATTCAGAGCTCCCTCAGCAAAGCGCAGTGAGGAACTCGTAAAAACGGGCACCTCATGCTTTTTCCCCAAACGAAAAATGCGGATTGCGTCAGCGAGCGTTCCGGCGATGGGCTTATCAATAAACAGCGTTTTGCCTGCTTCAAAAACCGGCTTTGCTTGTTCTAAGTGAGGCCTCCCGTCGAGACTCAGAACCATGACGACGTCGACTTTCTGGATGAGTGTCGCAATCGAGTCCACCATTTCCACTCCAGCAGCAATCATTGGCTCTCTTGCTTTTTCCAAAAGCTCCATGCTTTGCGGAATATCGGGGCTGCCTCCGGGATAGGCGGCGACGATAGTGATGTCGGCCAGTTCGCCTGTGGCTTCCGGATTGTTAATAATCTTTGTCCAGCTATTGGCGTGAGCATCAATTCCGATGATACCAGCCTTGATTGGCTCGGCGTGAGAAATGGTATCAAAAAAGAGTGCAACAGAGAGTAGTAAGAGAGCTTTAGTCTTCATGATGAGATTTTGGGAGAGGTGACTAAATTAGATTTGGCTCGAATGGAAAAGAATGGAACGCGAATTTACTCGAATGCTGTTCTGGATTCGCGACAATTCGAGTTTCATTCGTACGAGCGAAACTCATTCGTGGTCTTTTTCCGCATTTGAAACAAACGTTGTTCAGGTCATGATCCCCCCATCGATGGTCAGTGAGGCTCCGGTAACAAAGCTCGACCGGTCGCTGGCGAAAAAGAGCGCTGCCTCGGCGACGTCTTCGGGCGTTCCAAGTCGCCCTACGCAAGTCATTCCGATGGTTTCGTCGATAATACTGTCGGCATTGGGAAATGCCTTGACCGAATCCCATATCAGCGGCGTGTCGACGGGCCCCGGGCAAATCGCGTTCGCCCGGATGTTGTGCTCGGCATAGTCCTGCGCAATATTTTTCATCAAGGGAATGAGCGCACCTTTCGACGCGCAGTAAGCCGGGTGCTGAGGAAAGCTCTTGAAGCTTGCGATGGAGGCATTGATGACCACGGTGCCACCTCCTGCCTCGATCAATTTCGGCAAGCCGTAGCGACAGAGATAGTAGACGCCATTGAGATTCACACCCAGCGTTTTGTCCCATGTTTCCAGACTGATCTCCGTAGCGAGCCCGTTACCGAGAATGCCGGCGTTGGGAACGAGGATTGTCACTTCAGAAAACTGTTCCACAGCGAAATCGACCATCGCCTCGACTTCAGAGGCAGAGGAAACGTCGGCCTGGTAGAACACCGCCTTTCCTCCCTCCTCGACTATTTCCTCCTCAATCTTTTTCCCTCGCTCTTCGTTCGTTCCATTGATGACGACAGCGGCCCCTTCTTTCGCGAATCGCCGGGCGATTGCTTCACCCATTCCACTGGTACTGCCTGTTATGATGGCGACCTGGTTTTCGAGAATCTTACTCATTTCCTTCGCGTAAATTCAGATTGATAAAATCGGCCTGAACGGAGGTAAGTCCGCCGTCGCAACAAACAACCTGACCAGTGACGTAGTCAGACATATCCGAGCAGAGAAAAAGCAACGGACCGACGTGATCTTTGCAGTTCGCCATTCGCCCCATCGGGATCGTCGCCTCGTGGGCGCTACACTTTTTCTCGTCCTCCCAGAGCCCCTTCGTCATGCTGGTCTTTGTTGTGCCCGGCGCAATACCGTTGACGCAGATATTTTTCGCAGCCAACTCCGTCGAGAGATTTCGAATCAGCGCGTCGAGTCCGCCTTTCGATGCAGTGTAGGCATGTAGTCCTGGATATCCGAGTCGTGCCGAAATGGAAGAAATGAAAACGATCTTCCCAGTGCAGCCCACGCGAAAGCGAGGAACGAGTTCCTTTGTCAGAAAGAAAGCGCTCTTCAGGTTCACATCAAAAACCGTGTCCCAAGCCTTCTCTTCAAATTCCGTGACGGGTGCAGCGATGTTGACCCCGGCGGCGTGAACAAGAATATCGATCTCGCCGATGTCTTCGACTTCAGAGGAAATTCCGGCGAGGTCGGTAAGGTCGGAACGAACAGCAGTTATGCGATCATTGCTTCCATCGACGCGGTCTGTATTGATGTCGAGCGCTACGACCTTTGCGCCAGCATCAGCCAGACCCACGCACAGCGCGTAGCCGATTTCTCCTCCGCCGCCAGAGACGACGGCAGTTTTGCCTGTGAGATCGATGGTTTTCATTCGTTTTCCAGATTTAGAACGATCAGAGCTCGATGACTTGCTTCTTCTTTTGCGACTCGTCGGCCGCGAAGACGATCTGCAAACTGGTCATGACGCGGTCCTGATGCGCGGACATATCGGTGTCGTTCTTGATGCAGTTGATGAATTCTTTCTGCTCAAGAAAAGCGAGACCCTCGTGATCAGGCTCGTCGATTTTGATGATCTCATCCTCTTTGACGAATTCCTTGTCTTTCTGCTCAGCGAAGTGTCGGACGATCGTATTCGCTTCAACGTGGT
>Ga0181574_10000252_pt1 | contig 49191 bp, 40 predicted proteins | sample 101ome_24_FD_145600 | JGI IMG/M metagenome (GOLD analysis project Ga0181574, IMG submission 145600) | Coastal salt marsh microbial communities from the Groves Creek Marsh, Skidaway Island, Georgia - 101410AT metaG (spades assembly) | ecosystem: Environmental > Aquatic > Marine > Intertidal zone... | reverse complement strand
GCGACAAGGACACTGTTTTCAGGGGCTTTAAAAAAGGCTTTTTGGTCTTCTGCTTGGCTCCAAGAAAAAAGGGAAACCATGACCATCAACAGACTGAAAAAAGATGTTTTCATGAGGGATTTTTTTTAAAGATAGTTTTTGTTTGCGAATTTTTGAGGTTGATCTAGAGGCAATCTATTTCATAGTCTTCCCAAGGGCCCTCGGTGGGCGTATTGGGAAAATAAAAACAACGGGTACTGCCATCACCAAAACGGAAAGTTTTGTAGAATGCTGTGGGGACATGGGCCCCGGTGGTCAGCACCTCGTGCCCATCTCCAAATTCAAGATCAATACGCACCTCAATGGTTCCCAAGGTTTTGGCCCAAGTTCGGGCTTGGCCTTCGAGTTCAGCCCATTCTCCCCGATTGAGTTCGTCCCGTTGTAGGGCACAGTTTAGGTAACTAAAGGTCGCATAAAGGTTGTCGTAAGAATCGGTAAAGGAGCCGGCAGGCGCCATATGCCCTTTGTCCCACTGGTTGGCATAATAGTCTGCATCATTGGACGTATAGACGGTATCGACCAAATAAAAGTTCATGCTCCCTCGGTCGGCGACCTTCACGATATCGCGTACCTGATAAGCAATCCAATTGGGTTGCTCATATACCTCGTTGTAATCAACGGTAAATACAGGTCCCTGAATGAGGTAGGAGACCTTTTTTTCACGCGGGGGTTCGGTGTTTGCTGAAGGGGCCTCTTTACCACAAGCCCCAAAAACAAAAAAGACGAGAATAAAATAAGCAAGGAAATAAAGGCTTTTTTTCAACGGGAAAAAAATTAAGCTTTTTCAAACACCATCGCAGAAGCTCCACCACCGCCGTTGCAAATTCCCGCTACTCCATAACGCCCTTGGCGCTGAAGTTGGTGAAGTAGGGTTACGACGATGCGCGCCCCCGAACAGCCTAAAGGATGTCCAAGGGAGACCGCCCCTCCATTGGGGTTAACTTTTTTAGGATCCAAACCGAGTAGCGCGATATTGGCCAAACCGACGACCGCAAAGGCTTCGTTAATTTCAAAACAATCAATTTCTGCAACAGTTAAGCCGGCTTTGGCCAGCGCAATCGGGACAGCCTTGGCTGGGGCTGTAGTAAACCATTGGGGCTCATGAGCCGCATCGGCCCCACTCAAGACATTTGCCAAGGGGGTAATACCCAGTTCTTTGGCCTTCTCAGCAGACATCAACACCACGGCCGCTGCTCCATCGTTAATGGTCGAGGCATTGGCCGCAGTCACACTTCCGTGGGGAGTAAAAGCGGGCCTTAATTGTGGAATTTTTTCCGGGGCAAAATGAAAACACTCTTCATCACGGTCGACAACCAACTGAGATCCTTTGCGTTGCGGAACGTCGACAGGGACAATTTCTGCATCAAAGTGGCCGGCCTCCCAAGCCGCACGACTTCGTTGGTAGGAAGTGATGGCAAAAGCATCTTGCGCTTCTCTGTCGATCGTGTATTTTTCGGCGGTTGCATCCGCAAAAACACCCATGGCTTGTTGACTATAAGCATCAGTCAGGCCGTCAACTTGCATGGAGTCACTTAGGGACAAAGCGCCAAACTTTTGACCGGTTCTTAAAGAACTCAGGTGAGGGCTCAAACTCATATTTTCCATCCCTCCGGCAACAACGATTTGAGCCTCTCCCAAGCGAATGGCCTGGGCACCCAACAAGATAGACTTCATGCCCGAAGCACAGACTTTATTGACGGTGGTACAAGGGGTTTGTTCGGGAAGCCCGGCAGCTAAAGCGGCCTGGCGAGCAGGGGCCTGTCCTGTTCCTGCCTGAAGCACATGCCCCATAAATACCTCATCAACCTGGTCGGGCGAAATACCCGCAGCAGACAGTGCGGCCGAAATCGCTTTTCCTCCCAATACAGGAGCCGTAAGGGTTGAAAGCCCCCCCATAAAAGAACCGATAGGAGTACGTTTGGCAGCCACCACTACAACGGAATGATTCATGGAATTATTTTTTACTAAAGGTAACGAAAATACTGCCATAAATCGAATGGATAAGACTGGAGATGGCCGCTGGGATGGCAACCATGGGGTTGCTAAAATTTTCTTGTGCCAAAACAACACCCAAGCCCGAATTCTGCATACCGACTTCTATGGATATGGTCTTGGCGACCTCTTTGTTTTTAAAAATCCAATAGCTAAAAAAATACCCCAAGACAAAACCCATAAAGTGTAAGACCATCAGGCTACCCAAAAGCTGGAGACCAGAACTTAAAATAATGGCTTTGCCCTGCCCCATAATACTGGCCACAATAAGGCAAATCAGCAAAACGGCCATGGGTGGTGCAAGAGGCATTAGAGCGGCTGTTGTTTTGGGGAGGTAGCGGTTGAGGATAACACCCAAAGCAATCGGGGCAACCACCACCTTAAGGGTACTCATAAACAGGCCCCAGGCCGCCACGTCGACATAACTTCCCGAGAGGCTAGCGGTCAACAAAGGGGTCAAAAAGATGGCAGTCACCGTAGAGATGGCCGTCATGCTTACGGACAGAGCCACGTGGGCACGCGCCAAATAGGCAATGACGTTGGAGGCGGTTCCTCCCGGACAGGAAGCAACCAGGATTAAGCCTACGGCAAAAAAAGGGGGTAATTGAAAGAGGTAGCCCAACCCCCAGCCCATCAAGGGCATAAGGGTATATTGTAATAACAAGCCGAGAATCACCCAACGGGGGGTCTTAAAGTCTTGCCGAAAATCTGCCCATTGTAAGGTAAGGCCCATGCCTAGCATAATGCCGGCCAAGCCCAAGGTGATTAACGACCCAGAAAACCAGGTAAACAGCGGAGGGTGAATCAGCGCAAGCGCTGCAAAAAGGGTCACCAAGCCCGGAAAAGCCGCAGTGATTTTTTGGGTATTTACCGCCACCGATCTACTGCATTCTTTTGGTCCAAACCTCGTGCATCGGATCGCCTTTGCTGCTTTTTCCTTTGTGGTACCAGTCGTTTTCTTTTTGGATAAATTCAAAAGGAAGCGCGGCCCCCACTCGTGAATTGTCCCGCGAAAAATACTCGATCTGCTCGGTGTATTTCCCATCTACTGCCGTGTAGGTTCCCCCGCCAGATCCAAAAAACTGGAAGGTAGTCGTGTTAAAAGCAATCCACTGAAAATGGCCATCGACCAAAAACTTCATCGTTTTTCTGGGGCCACTAAGGTCTCTACGGCGCTCGCCCTGATCGGTTACCCGTCCGGCCATTAACCATTTGCCGTTTAGCGCAAGCGGGGAGGCATCGACTTTTTTCCAGTCGGCAGTCCGCATCCAATGCCCTTTGCTAAGGCTGTCTTTTGCATAGTCAGAATTAAACTCTAAGTCAGCACTGATATGGTTGCCATCGCTTTTATAAAAACCCCCAACGGCTTTGATAAATAGGGGTGGATCGGCGACAAAAACCGTTTCGACGATATACGCCTCATCCATCAAGATGCGATGGGTTTGTGTTTGACCATTTACTTGGGTGCTGTATTCATAGACCTGGGCTTGCATAAGTGCAAAGCCCAAAAAGGTGAGGGTTAAAAACGCGAGGGGTTTGGAAGTAAAAAAGGGTTTCATAGGCATTAGTTTCTATAATTTAAGGCGGGGGCACGATCGCCAATCAACGGAATGTATTTAAAATCGGCCCCTCTTTTTTGATTAAATTCCTCTTTGGCTTTTTTAACCAGTTGAGGGTTGTCGATAAGCTTCATGGCGGTGAGGGCAATGGTTTTTGCGGCGGTCATCATCCCTTTGGTGCCGATAGAAGTTCCGCCTGCGGCAACCGCCTGCCAGCTGTGTGCCGGAGTACCGGGCACCCAAGTTGCCGCTCCAAAACCTACGGTAGGCAGGGCAAAACTCACATCGCCCACATCGGTAGAGCCTCCGGCTTTGGCCGTTGTGGTGTAGGGCATCACTCCATTGACATAACGAGTATCCAATGGCGTTCCGAGGGTTTCGGCAATTTGCTCGGCAAACGCTTTTTCTTCCTCAGTGTAGGAATAGCCTCCAACCGTTTTTAGGTTTTCATGGACCAAGGTTTGTAAAACATCGTTTTGTAGCAGCTCGTGCACCCCTCCGATGATTTCATGTTCCATGCGTGTATCGGTACCCAAAGCAGCGCCTTTACCGGCATTAACAATCCGATCGAACAGGTCCATGACCACATCGCGTTGTGGGTGGCGCGCATAATAATACACCTCGGCAAAGTTGGGCACCACGTTGGGAGCCTCCCCGCCTTGGGTAATTACATAGTGAATGCGGCTGTCTGAGGGAATGTGTTCGCGCATTTGGTTGACCATATAGTTCATGCTTTCAACGGCATCCAGGGCCGAACGTCCTTTTTCGGGTGCTCCAGCGGCATGGGCGGAAACGCCATAAAACCGAAATTTGGCCGATTTATTGGCTAACGCATTGGCTGGATTGGCCGCATTGACACTGGAAGGATGCCAGTGTAGGGCTACATCGGCATCGTCAAAAAGGCCTGCACGGGTCATATAGACTTTTCCTGAGCCTCCTTCTTCGGCGGGACAACCAAAAAATTTGATGGTTCCCGATTTGTTATTGTTCTCCAAATAGGCTTTGGCAGCAATGGCTGCAGCGGCACTTGCCGTGCCAAAAAGGTGGTGCCCGCAGGCGTGACCGGCCTTGGTGTCGTTACTGATTTTATAAGCCACGGCTTTTTGAGAGAGCCCCGGTAGGGCGTCGTATTCTCCCAAAATGGCAATCACGGGAGAGCCCGACCCATAGGTTGCAACAAAAGCCGTTGGAATATCGGCCACTCCTTTTTCGATGGTAAATCCAGCATCGGCCAACGTTTGTAGAAGGAGAGCACTACTTTGTGTTTCCTGGTAGCCCATTTCGGCCCAAGACCATATTTGCTGTGCTACGGTAGTATAGGCAGCTGTTTGTCCATCAATTTCGGACAGGATTTTGGTATAACGTGCTTGTGCAAAAAGGGCGGTAGGCAAAAGCGCCAAAAGCCCAAGGATGTATAATTGTCTCATGGTTTTGTTTTGTATAAATGTAGGGAAACTGCTTAATTTTTCCTTGTTTGGCCTTTTTTTCTTTCTGCAGCCAAAAAGACCCCCAGCAGGATAAGGCCACAGGCCGCCCATTGGAGTAGCCCAAAAGTTTCACCGTCCAAAATCCCCCAGCCGATCGCCACGATGGGTAATAAATAGGTGATCGAAATTGAAAAAACCGGTGAAGAAATGGCCACCAATTCGTTAAACATCACCTTGGCCAGGGCTGTCCCAAAGAGGGCCAAAATAAAGATATACCCAAGCGCTGTTTGAATTTCGGGGTTTTGCATAGCTTCATTCACCGAAAAAGAAGTGGTGCTTAGGACCAAGATTGCCGGGACAACGATGGCGATAAAGTTGCCCAATGCAATCCCCATCGCACTGACATTTTGTAAACGGTATTTGATGATGTTCACATTCAGAGCGTAGCAAAATGCCGCAATCACCACAAGAAAGGCATAAAGGCTTTTTCCGGTAGTGGCAACAGACGCCCCTTCGGACACCAAAATGAGGGTGCCCACAAAACCAACAAGCACGCCGACCAGTTGCTTTTTTAAGAGTCTTGACTTAAAAAACAAAAGGCCTAACAACAGGGTAAACAAAGGTGTAAGGCCATTCAATACAGCGGCAATGGAGCTGTCGATGGCGGTCTCGGCAAAAGCAAAAAGGTAATTGGGAAAAAAAGTGCCCAAAAAGCCTGAAAGCGCCAACCAGCCCCATCGGTCTTTGGGGATTTTGGACAAACTTCGTGCGCCCATCAGCAACAAGAGCACAAAAGTAAACAGGATGCGTATCGAGCCCAGCTGAAGCGGGCTTAAACCGACCAGCCCTTTTTTGATTAAAATATATGAGCTCCCCCAGATAATCGAAAGCACAAAGAGATAAACCCATTTTTTGATGTCCTTGTTCATTGGATGCAAAAAGAATTTAGGGCGTTGAAGCTTGTTCCCATTCGAGGGTTTCTATAAGGCGAATGACGTCTTTTTCTATATAATCAATGGCCGGAAGAATAGAGTCATAGTTGGGCTTGGCATAAAAATAAAGGGCTCCTATCATAAAATGCCGGGTACTATCGGTTAGGAAAAACTGTAGCTGAGAGGCGGCATCTCCGACAATTTTAAACAGAGTTCCATAGACCTTTTTGTCAGGGTTGACAAATAGCCGTTCGGGGATTTCATCCGCCTTTCGCAGGTGTTTGCTCGGTAGGGTGTAGGCATCCGACAACAGGCTATTTAAATTGTTTTGGATCGGGCGATAAGACAGATACAAGGTGGCTTTTAGTTTGGGGTAAAACAGGTTGGGGGCTGTTTTTAGGGTGGGTTGTACGCTCGCTTGGTTGTTGTATTCGAAACGAAAGGGGAGTTTTTGTGTAAGCGGGACGTACTGCGGCTCAGGATACGTGAGGCGCAAACCGGCTTTGGGCTTCGGCTGTAAGGCTTTTTCACAGGCTCCAAGGGCACAGAAAACCAACACTAACAGAACGAGGGGGGAAAACCTAATCATTTAGAGCGTGAGTTTGACCCGTTTGATTCTTTTTTGATCGACGGCTTCTATGGTAAAGGTCCAAGTTTCGAAGGTGAGTTTTTGGCCTTTTCGGGGGAGCGTTTGGGAGAGTTCGAGCAAAAAGCCCGCCAGTGTTTCGGATTCACCCTTGATTTTTTCAAAGGTGTCGAGATCGTTTACGGGGATAATTTTAAGAAAATCCTTAAGGCTTATTTTTCCATCAAAGACATAGTTTTTGTCGTCTAACTTGGAATAAAACAAGGCGTCGTCATCAAATTCATCGCTGATGTCTCCTACAATTTCTTCGATAATGTCTTCGAGGCTGATGAGTCCCGAAGTGCCACCATATTCATCGACAACAATGGCCAGGTGAATTTTTTTCTGTTGAAACTCTTCGAGCAAATCGTCGAGTTTTTTGTTTTCGGGCACATAAAAAGGTTTACGCATCAACGACTGCCAGGCAAAATTGGCCGTATTGATATGCGCCAGGAGGTCTTTGGTGTAGATCACGCCAACAATATGGTCGAGCTTTTCTTTGTAAACAGGGATACGCGAATAGCCGTTTTCGATGATTTTGGGAAGCACTTCTTGCATGCTCAGGGTGTCGGACAACGCAAACATATCTACACGCGGGCACATGATTTGGGTGACCTCGGTGTTGCCGAAATTCAAAATACCCTCAAGGATTTTTTGTTCTTCTTTAGTAGTTTCTGAGTTGGTGGTGACTTCCAGGGCCTTGGAGAGTTCGTTGACTGAAAATTCATTATTGGCCCGCCCCAGTTTAGATTCCAAAAAACCCGAAAGCCGGCTCATGGGAACGGTGAGTATAAACAATAGGGAGCGATCCAAAATTTTTAGTGGGCTTGCCATGAGTTTGGAAAAACCAAAGGGGTTTCTGTTGGCGTATATTTTGGGAAGAATTTCCCCAAAAATCAGTATGATCCCGGTAATGACCCCCACTTCAATGGTCAGTGCCAAATAAGGATGTATGTCGGGACTGAGGTAGAGACTCTTTAGGGAGGCAAACAGCAGTACGATGGCGATATTGATAAAGTTATTGGCAACAAGGATAATGGCCAAAAGCCGTTTTGGGCGGTTGAGTAAGCGTTGAATTTTTTGTACACTTTCCTCCTCTTGTTCTTCGTGCAGGCTCAGTTGAGCCGGGGTTAGGGAAAAAAAAGCGACTTCGGCGCCCGAGATCAAGGCCGAGCCCATAAGCAACAGTAGCAGTACGACAAATTTAATGGCCATACTCCCGTCGAGAACGAGTAAAAAACTAATTAAACTAAAGGAGTCTGGGTCCAATAAATAGCGTTTTGATTAAAAAGGAAGGTCGTCCTCTGGGGGGCTTTCTTCCACAACCGGGGGTTTTGAAGAGGTCGATTGGCCCTCGTTGGCGCCGCCTTTGGTGCTCAAAAAGGTAAATTCGTCTACATTGATTTCTGTGCTGTAACGATCTTTGCCATCGTCCCCTTGCCATTTTCGGGTTTTCAGCCGTCCTTCGATGTAAATTTTATCCCCCTTGTTGAGGTATTTTTCGCAGATTTCTGCTGCTTTGTTTCGGACAACGATGTTGTGCCATTCGGTGTTGGTCACCTTTTCGCCAGTCGATTTGTTGGTGTAGGTCTCGTTGGTGGCTAAAGGAAAACGACCAATACAACCGCCGCCATCAAAATAGTGGGTTTTGACGCTATCGCCCAGGTGGCCGATAAGCATTACTTTGTTTAGTGTTCCGCTCATAGTAGAAGATTTTTGGATGTAATCAAATATACTAATCCCTCCTTAGAGATTAAAAAAATTGGCCATGAATTTTTCAAGGACAACCGGCACGGGGTATTCGGAAAGGGTCTTTAGGGCGACTTCGTGGGTGTGGATGTTTTGGACAGTGGCTTGCCAAAAATAAATATGCAGCTTTTGATGGCTAAGAAGATGAATAAGCGGCTCTGGATTGACCAGTAAAAGCTCCTGGGGCTGATCGGCAAAATGGGTGATGGCATGGTAAATTTTTTCTTGGGGAGGAAGCGTTTCATCATTAGTTTCTAACAGGGGAAACTGAAACAATTTGTGCCAAATTCCCTTTTGAGTACGTTGTTCAAGGGCTGTGGTTTGTTGGGATGTTTGAACCACCAAAAAATGTAAATACCGTTTTCGGATAGCCGTTTTCCCTTTTTTTACCGGCAATTTTGCCACATTTTGCGTGGTATAGGCAACACAGTTTTTTTGAAAAGGGCAGTCTCCACACAAGGGTTTTTTGGGGGTACAATGATGCGCGCCAAAGTCCATCAACGCTTGGTTAAATTGGCCAGGGTCATGACCTCGAAGCAGTTTGCTTGCAAGCGCTTTGATTTGTCTAAAGCCTTGCGAAGTATTGATCGGGGTCTCTATTCCGTAATAGCGAGTCAACACCCGAAACACATTTCCGTCGACCACCGCATGCGGAAGGTTAAAGCAAATCGAAGCGATGGCGCTGGCGGTATAATCGCCCACGCCTTTTAATGCCCGAAGAGATTCAAAGTTTGTAGGAAAGCGCCCGCCATAGTCTGTGACAATTTTTTGAGCGGTGTGGTGGAGGTTGCGGGCCCGGGAATAGTAGCCCAGTCCTTGCCAGCACTTAAGCACCTCTTCTTCGGTAGCAGCGGCCAAATCTTCTACGGTTGGGAAGTGTTCCAAAAAACGATGATAATAGGGGAGCCCCTGTTGTACACGGGTTTGCTGTAAAATGATTTCCGAAAGCCAAACCCGATAGGGATCTTTGGAGCTACGCCAAGGATAGGCACGACCATTTTGGTGATACCAGTCTAATAAGTGTTGTTGCCAGGACAAGGTTTTGTTCTATAGTTGCTCTACGGTGGACTACAAAGATAAAATGGTTATTCAGAACGATTTATCATTTTAATTTTTATATTTGCAAGCCTCTAAATCAAATCATTAAACAAAATAAAATCCTAATGACAAAAGCGGATATTGTAGCCAATGTAGCAGATCAGTTGGGCATTGACAAAACGGATGTTCAAGCGACGATCGAAAAATTCATGAAAGAAGTGAAAACTTCTTTAGAAAAAGGAGAAAACGTCTATTTGCGTGGGTTTGGTAGTTTTGTAATCAAAACGCGCGCCCCCAAAACAGGCCGGAACATCTCCAAAAACGTAGCCGTTAAAATTCCGGCGCACAACATTCCGGCGTTTAAGCCTGCCAAAATATTTGTACAAAGCGTCAAATCTAAAGTCCCAGTCGCCTAAATTGTATACTAATCGTTAAATTTTAGCCATATGCCAAGTGGTAAAAAAAGAAAAAGACATAAGGTAGCTACGCACAAGCGTAAAAAAAGAAGAAGAGCTAACCGTCACAAGAAAAAATAGTGCACCGCACTACACCAAATCACCCCCTACGTTCTTTGAAATTGCTTTAAATAAGCAACAGGTTATCACCTGAAAAAATATTGTTTAATCAGCTACAACCCCCAGGGGCTGTAGTATAATACCCAACAGAGTGAATAAAGAATTGATAATCCGATCGAATTCCTCTGCTGTTGATTTTGCGTTGCTCAAGGATGGAAAATTAATTGAGCTCAACAAAGAAACCGAAGACACCCAATTTTCAGTGGGCGACATTTTTATCGCCAAAATCCGAAAAACTTTACCGGGTCTCAATGCGGCTTTTGTAAATATTGGTCATGAAAAAGACGGGTTTTTACACTACCACGACCTCGGGCCCAAATTGCCTTCGTTAGTACATTTTGTTAAACAAGTAAGTACAGGTAAAACAAGAGATTACACACTCAAAAACATCAAGCTAGACCAGGACATTCCCAAAGACGGAAGTATTGACCAGGTCATCAAAGCCCAACAGGCCTTGTTGGTTCAAGTGGTGAAAGAACCCATTTCGACCAAAGGGCCTCGTTTGAGTTCAGAATTGTCCTTGGCCGGGCGATATATGGTCATTATGCCTTTTTCTGATCGTGTTTCGATTTCACAAAAAATCGAATCCAAAGAAGAAAAAAGCCGCCTCAAACGGTTGGTGAAGAGCATTCGCCCAAAAGGGTTTGGCGTTATCGTACGTACGGTAGCCAAAGACCAAAAAGTAGCGGCCTTGGACGCCGATTTGCAGCAATTGCTCAAACGCTGGAAAACCCTCTGTTCGATGCTTAAAAAAATCGATCAGTACCCCACCAAAATATTGAGTGAAATCAACCGATCGTCTACCCTTTTGCGGGATGTATTTGACGACAGTTTTAAAGGAATTTATACCGACGACCCTCAGATTAAAGCCGAAGTTGTCGAGTATCTCGAAACCTTTGCCCCCGCCAAAAAGGGGATTGTAAAACTCTATAAAGAACACACGCCGATTTTTGAAAAATACGGTGTCGATCGACAGATTAAAAGCAGTTTTGGCCTAACCGTTTCGATTCAAAAAGGCGCGTATTTGGTCATCGAGCACACCGAAGCCCTGCACGTCATCGACGTCAACAGTGGCAACCGTTCGAACAAGGCCAAGACCCAAGAGCAAACCGCATTGGAAGTCAACCTTCTGGCGGCGACCGAAATTGCCCGACAACTTCGCCTGCGCGATATGGGCGGGATTATTGTGGTCGACTTTATAGATCTTAATTTGAGTGCTAATCGCAAAAAGTTATTTGACCATTTCCGCAACGAAATGGACCAGGACCGGACCAAGCACAAATTATTACCGCCGAGTAAGTTTGGCTTAATCCAAATTACCCGTCAACGGGTTCGGCCCGAAATGAACATCAAAACCCGGGAGCCCAACCCCAACACTCAAGGAGAGGTTGAAGCCCCCATCGTAATGATCGACAAAATCAACGCAGAACTTGACAAAATCGTCAAGCAAAAGCAACACAAAAACAAAAAGATATTTTTACATCTTCACCCTTTTGTAGCTGCTTATCTCAACCAAGGATTTCCATCCATCCGCACCAAGTGGTATCTGCAATACAACAAATGGATTCGCATCATACCGCGTGACGCGTACCTTTATCTCGAATACCGATTTTTGGACGAGAACAGAAAAGGAATACGTGTTTGACCTTCACCGCCATTACTACTGTAATGGCGGTTTTTTTATGCCCAAAAAAATCAAAAAATCACTACATTTTAGTCCTAATCCAAGACGACCCATGCTGTCTCCCGAAGAGGCCCTTAAAAAACTCGAGTACTATTGCGCTTACCAAGAGCGGTGCCACCAAGAAGTGATACAAAAGCTTTGGCACATGGGGGTTTCCAAACAGGAGCACGACGCCATGATCGCCCGATTGATCGAACGGGATTTTCTCAACGAAACCCGTTTTGCAGTACAGTTTTCGGGGGGGAAATTCAGAACCAAAAAATGGGGCAAAGAACGGATCGAAAGCGCTTTAAAAGCCCGGGGCATTTCGCGCTGGAACATCCAACATGCTTTGGGCCAAATCGAGGAGAATGAATACCAGACCGTTTTTGAACAACTTTTTGATCGCTTATTTGCCAAATACCAAGCGCTGCCTAGCCGCAACTTCAAAAGAAAAAAATACACGATGCCCTCCGATACAGAGGATGGGAAGCAGACCGAATTTATTCGGCTCTGCGGGAGTTACCCCTTAAATAGGGATTGGAAATGCTTAAAGTGCAGGGTTTTTTAGTCAGTCAAGAGAATAAGCTTATTCTGGCTCATTTCAACTGTTCCTGAAGTAATGTCTAGTAAAGTTTCGCCTCCTTCTTGTTTAAAAACAGCCTTTTGTTGTTCGCTCAGCGTTAGCGATCCCTTGATGATGACCGTTCCTTGCTTTAGCGAAGAAACAATGGGAGCGTGGTTGTTGAGCATCTGAAAAGAGCCTTCGATGCCCGGCACGGTAACCGATTCTACATCACCACTAAAAAGCGTGGCTTCGGGGGAAACAATTTCTAAATACATTAGGCTTCAGCTAACATTTTTTCTCCAGCCTCAATCGCTTCTTCGATGGTTCCTTTAAGGTTAAAAGCCGATTCGGGCAGGTGATCGAGTTCACCGTCCATAATCATATTAAATCCTTTGATGGTGTCTTTGATGTCGACCAATACTCCGGGAATTCCAGTAAACTGCTCGGCCACATGGAAGGGTTGAGAGAGGAAACGTTGTACACGACGTGCACGAGCTACGGCCAATTTATCTTCTTCAGAAAGTTCTTCCATCCCTAAAATGGCGATGATGTCTTGCAGTTCTTTATAGCGTTGCAACAACTCTTTAACCCGTTGTGCACAGTTATAGTGGTCGTCACCAAGTATTTCTGGTGTCAAAATCCGTGAAGTAGAATCCAAAGGATCTACCGCGGGATAGATACCCAGCTCCGCAATTTTGCGCGAAAGTACCGTAGTTGCATCCAAGTGTGCAAAGGTGGTCGCAGGGGCGGGGTCTGTCAAGTCATCGGCAGGCACGTACACTGCTTGTACAGAGGTTATGGAACCTTTTTTGGTAGAGGTAATACGCTCTTGCATGGCCCCCATTTCGGTAGCCAAGGTGGGCTGGTACCCTACCGCCGAAGGCATCCGGCCTAAGAGAGCAGACACTTCTGATCCGGCTTGAGTAAAACGGAAGATGTTGTCCACAAAGAAAAGCACGTCTTTTCCTTGTCCGTCTCCGGCACCGTCTCTAAAATATTCGGCGATGGTTAGTCCCGATAGCGCTACTCGAGCACGAGCTCCTGGAGGTTCGTTCATTTGACCAAAAACAAAGGTCGCTTTGGAATCGAGCATGGCTTTTTTGTCGACTTTGCTCAAATCCCATCCACCTTCTTCCATGGAGTGTAGAAAATCTTTTCCGTATTTGATGATGCCCGATTCAAGCATTTCGCGAAGTAAATCGTTTCCTTCACGGGTACGCTCACCGACACCGGCAAATACCGAAAGACCACCGTGTCCTTTGGCAATGTTGTTGATCAATTCTTGAATCAAAACCGTTTTACCTACACCAGCACCACCAAATAATCCAATTTTACCTCCTTTGGCATAGGGTTCGATCAGGTCGATTACTTTGATTCCCGTAAACAAAACCTCGGTTGAGGTAGAAAGGTCTTCAAAGGCAGGAGCAGGACGGTGAATAGGTAGTCCGTCTTCGTTGGCTTTGGGCAAGTTCCCGAGCCCGTCGATGGCATCACCGATCACATTAAATAAACGACCGTACACGGCATCACCGATGGGCATTTGAATAGGGCTTCCGGTCGCGGTTACTTCGGCGCCACGGCTTAGTCCGTCGGTCGAATCCATAGAAACCGTACGCACGGTGTCTTCACCAATATGCGATTGAACTTCAAGCACCAAGGTGCTGCCGTTTGCTTGTTTGATTTCTAGGGCGTCGTAAATTTTGGGAAGGCTAGTGTTTTCTCCCGAAAATTCGACATCGACTACGGGGCCAATGATTTGTGAAACTTTACCTGTGTTTTGTGCCATTTTAACTGTTTTCTATAATTATAGAGCAAAATCGTTTTTCGACCGCAAATATACAGCAATGTTGTCGAATTTGCGAAGTCAATACGGGCTTTTCTCAACAATTTTAAAAATAAAAAAGGGCACCTTAAAGATGCCCTTTTGAAAATAAAAAAGGAAATATTAAAAGTTGTAGGTCGCTTTTAAAATCAAACGTCGTCCAATAATTGGCATTCCTGGGAACGCACGATATTTCAAGTCTGCCAGGTTGGTTCCTGATAGGTCTAATGAGATCCCATTGTTAAACGTATATCCAATATTTGCATCTAGAAGGTCTTTTTCTTGTACTGTTCCTCCAAAAAACCCTTGATCCGACTCGAATGAATCGTCATGCTGGTATGCAGCACTAAATCTAATACCGTTGTTGCCATTATAATTCATTCCTAGTCTATACTTAAATTTTGGAGCATTCAAATAAGATGAAAATGGAAGATCATCATCATTCGCCTCACCAGGGATCCAAACGTTTTGACTCAGGAGCGAAGCATTACCCCACCAGGTAATTTCATCAGTTGCAAAATACTCCAACGCGATGTCAGTTCCAACATGACTTCTCGTGGCATTTCCGTAACGGCGATAGCCCGCGGAGATATGACTCATATTGTCATTTGGAACTCTATCGGATTCTACGATACCAAAAGCGGCCGGATTAATAGCTCCAAGAAAACCTTGAGCCCCTTGAGCAAACCCACCTGCAACTAAACCATAAGCTTGAGCTAAATAGTCCGAAACAGTTGATTGGATAATTGGCGCAGCAGTTGCAGCAGTTGCATCAGCAACAGAAGGAACTGCGGCTGATCCAGGGAATAATGCATCCGCTGGCAGGCCAGTAGCCCAAAAAACTTCTGGGATACCTAGTAAAGCATATTGAGCTTCAACACCTTGCTGAACCAATGGCATTACTTGAGCAGTAACAGCGCCGTTCAAAATAGCATTAATTGTAGGGTCACTTGTAAAATCTCCCGCTACAAGACTTCCCAATTCAGTAGGATAAGAAGATGTCCCTCCTAACCTGTATGTGGGGCCAATTGCGGTAAATTGAGTAAAACCAGAGCGCTCATAAGTATAAACATCTACTCCAAGAGCAATCTTATCAGTAATCATCCCTTTATATCCAATTTCCCAAGATTTCATTCTGCCGATTTCTGCTGCCCCAGTCCCTACTAATTCATCCATTGGCTGCCCATTAAAAACGTTATAAGGAGTTAAGGTGCCAAAGCTGCCAGATGGAGTATAGTTGTTAAAAAAGTTTTGAATTGCAGGCAGGAATGCTGCAAAATCACTTGCTTGAATTCCAGCATAGAACGCATCAAAAAAACCAATACTAGGTGATTGAAGAACATTATATGTAAGAGCATTAGGAACGCTTGTGGAGCCATAAGGCAGGGAAGTGCCAAGACCTAAAAGTTCAATTGAGGGATTTGAAGAAAAGCCTTGGGCATCAATTTGTCCAGATAACCATACGTCAGCAACTCCTGGGGCTAGTGTTTGAACAGGAAAATCAATGTAGGTTTCTAGTGCAGTTGGTCCAAATGTAGACTCGTTATAAGAAAGTCTCCAACTGGAGGAGGCAGAAGGCTTCCAGACCAATGCAATCCTTGGAGCTATAGCACCTTCATCTATGAAATTGATTTTGTCATAGCGTAAAGCATAAGTAAGATCTAGCTTGTCACTAAACCTAGAAGTTCCTTGGCCATAAAAACCAGTAATAACATATGGGTCGTTATCATCGTTTCTTCCAAATAGAGTGTATTCTGAATCTGTACCATTATTTCTATAATCCATCCCAACTGTATAAGTAGAGTTTAGGAAGTTTTCTAGATCAAAATTATACTGTAATTGTGCTTCAAGAGAGGACCTCTTTGTTACTTGTCTGTAGCCAGAGCTATATAAAAAAGTAGGGTTTTCTTCATCTCCACCATCATTGTAGTTATAATAAACTTGCCCAAAAAAACCGCCAGACTGAACTCTAGCTTGGCCCCAATAGTCGTTTCCTTGAACTAAGCCATACCCTTGGGAATTGAAGAATAAACCATTTCCATTTGATAAGCCTCCGGAGAGTACAGCTGATGTAATTTCATTTGGCCGGAATTCTAAATGTGCATTAACTGAGTAGTTACTGTATTCATTAGCCAAAGGGTTTCCGTCACCATCTGGATCCAAATCACCCATGCCTAAAAGTTTTTTTCCTGGCCTAGACGCATCAACCATTTGGTTATTTATTGCGGGCTGTCTAATGTTTCTAAAAAACCCTTCAATTGTTTGAGCATCCCTTATGGGGTCTAACTCCCATTCATCACCTTTACTAAACCTGGCATTTATTTTATACCCAAAAGTTTTGTTTTGGTTCGCATAAGCGTGGCGAATCGCCCCTCCCATGGATGCTTGGGTGCCGGCAAATAACTCAATGGTTGTTCCGGGATGATCAATTGCTTTTTTAGACAAAAAATGCACTACCCCAGAAGTAACACCGGGACCATAAAGTGCAGATGCAGCACCTCTAACCACCTCAACTCTCTCTATATCAATGTTTGATAATCCAGTTTGTGAAGAGATAAATAATCCTGCGGCAGGCGTTATAAGATATCTGTAGTCAAGGATTGGAAAGGTTGAGGTTCCAAAAACCCCACTGCCGGCTCTCATTTCGAAATTAAGAGAGTTGGCAGATTGCTGCTGAACTTGAACACCCGGAATGTTTATTAAACTTCTTACAGGATCTACAAAGTTGGCAGAATTACTTATGTCTTCAGAAGAGATGATTGACACAGATGCTGGAGCATCTTGAACTTTTTCAGCCCTTCTTGAAGCCGAAATAACCACTTCATCTAAAGCACTACCTAATTGCATCTGAACAGAAATAGTAGATGACGAACCTACATCAATCGTTTGAGATTTGTATCCCACATAACTGACTACTAGTTTATCACCATTAGATGCTGCTATGGTAAAATTACCATCAAAGTCTGAAGTGACCCCTCTTGAAGACCCATCTACCACGATACTTGCTCCTGGTAGCGGGTCTCCGTTTTCATCTGAGACAGAACCGCTAATTTGCTGAGCTGATAATGAAAAGCTAAAAGCAAATAGCGCTAATAAATAATAAAGATTTTTCATAAATTTTGTTTTTTTTTGCGATTTAAAAGATTGTAATTATAGTTTTTTGACTAAAGAATAATTTTTTAATTCACATCATGCAATGTGAAGATAATACTTTTTTGGGGACTAATGCATTTTTTAAATTTTTCTGGCTAAGCGGTTAACTTGTCTATAGAGCATTTAGGCTTAAACTTTAGAAGATAAATGGCCCAACACGTATCGAAAGAACAGATTTTTTTTGAATCTCCTGACCGAATTAATAGCTTAGCTTATCGAATGAAAAAAGTCGTCTATTTTTTGGTCAAAAACAGTTTGCGACTGTACAATGGCGTTTATTTTAGGCGGGTTCGGGTCTATGGCCTAGACCAGCTGCCCAAAAATGCAGGGATTTTGTTTTCCCCCAACCACCAATGCGCCTTTTTAGACCCCTTGATGGTCGGGTGTTATTATCCCAAACCTGTCACCTCACTTACCCGTAGCGATGTGTTTGGCGGGCCTACCCAATGGTTTTTGGATGCCTTGCAAATGTTGCCGGTTTACCGCATCCGAAACGGGTTTAGTAGCTTAAAAAAAAACGAGGTCACCTTTGAAAAATGCTATTCTATCTTGGCCAAAAAAGGCAGCGTCATGATGTTTTCTGAGGGGGCCCATCATGGAGAGTACTATCTCCAGCCCTTGTCTAAGGGCAGCAGTCGTTTGATGATTCAAGCGCAAGACAAACACCCGGACACCCCGATGTATATTGGTTCCGGTGGGATTAATTTTGGCAACCATAAGCGCCCCTTGTGCGATGTACATTTGGTTTTTGGCACCCCTATTTCAGTAAAGGAATACCGCCAACAACAAGACCCAGTAGCGGCCATCCAGGCCCTTAAAGAACGCTTAACCCTAGGGATGAAAGAAACCCTTTGGTTGCCGGAGAACGACCAGGCCTATCCGGCCAAAAAACAACAGATCCACCCGAGAAACACTTCAATGGAATTTTCTGCCCTTAAACAAAAGCTTCAAACGGATCAAGGGCTTAGGCCGCCAAAGTCTTTTCCGCGGGTTGGAGGTGTTGTAACCGCCTTGGCCAAATGGCTAAATCTACCCCCCTTTTGGGTTATCAACAAGGTGCTCATGCGCTTTGAGGACAAGGTCTTTCACGCCTCGATGAAGTATATTCTGGGGCTCTTCGTGTTTCCTCTTTGGTGGGGGTTTTTAGCGGCAATCATAGCGCCATTTACCTCGCTTAAGGCCACACTATTGTTGATGCTAACTTTAATCACGCTGTTGGTTGGTAGACAAAAATTATTGTTATTAAAAAATCAATAGATAAAAACTATAAATACACCTCTATTGAACTTTATTTTTGATTAAAAATGCTTTAATAATATATAAAAAAGTGGTTGGCTGATCACACAATAAGCTTAGGCTATTTTAAAAAAATATTTTTTGTCAGCAAATCGCTTTGTACCTTGCTGCTATGAAGAACATGATCATTATTGGTGCTGGGCCCATCGGCTTAGCTTGTGGCATTGCTGCCCAACAACAGGGGTTGTCATACAGTATTTATGATAAAGGCACCTTGGTAAACTCCATCTATCGCTATCCGCTCAATATGACCTTCTTCTCGACCTCCGATCGTCTGGAAATTGGTGAAGTACCTTTTATCTCTCAAAATGCCAAACCTACCCGTGCTGAGGCCCTTGAGTATTACCGTCGGGTGTGTTCGCACTGGAAGTTAAACCCCCATTTGTACGAAGAAATCAAAACCTTCGAAAAAACCCAAGATGGCTTTGTTTTAGGCTCCGACAAAGGCCAATACTCCACTCAAAACATTATCATCGCTACCGGTTTTTACGATCACCCCTATTTGCTAAATGTCCCGGGTGAAAACCTCCCCAAGGTCCGACATTATTACAGCGAGCCGCATCCCTACTACAACATGGATATTGTCGTAGTAGGTGCCGCCAATTCGGCAGTAGATGCCGCCCTAGAAACCTACCGCAAAGGCGCCAAAAGCGTGACCATGATTATCCGAGAAAAGCAAATTGGAGAAAATGTAAAATACTGGGCCCGCCCCGATATCGTTAACCGTATCGAAGAGGGGAGTATCAACGCTTTTTTCGAAGCAAATATCGTCGAAATTACTCCAAATACTGTCAGGTTTAATACGCCTACCAAAAGCCACGAAATCCCCAACGATTTTGTCCTGGCCATGACCGGGTATCAACCCAATTTTTCACTATTAGAAAAATTGGGGGTCCAGTTTCGCGACGATGTCGATCACACACCTGTATATGACACCCAGACCATGGCTTCTAACGTACCGGGTGTTTACCTTGCCGGTGTGGTCTGTGGAGGACTGAAGACCAATAAATGGTTTATAGAAAACTCACGTGTGCACGCGCAAACCATCATCCAAGCCATTAAAGATAAATCCTAGGGTGAAGATTCTTATCGTACCGGATTCGTTTAAAGAAAGCCTTAGCGCAACCCAGGCGGCTCATGCCATGGCCCGTGCTGTCCAAAAGGTGTTGCCCCAAGTATCTTTTACCCTTCTACCTTTTTCCGACGGAGGCGAAGGAGCCTTTGAATTACTTACTCAGGCCCAACAAGGTAAAACGATAGTTTGTAACACCCAAGACCCTTTAGGGCTGGCCATACGAGCACCCTATTTTTTGTTTAATGATGAAAAAACCGCTGGATTGAGTTGTCTCAGGCCTCAGGCCTCAGCTTGTTATCAGAACCAGAAAAAAACCCACTAAAAACCAATACCTATGGTACGGGAATCCAAATCCTAAACGCATTAGACCGCGGAGCCAAAAAAATCATACTTGGGCTAGGCGGTAGCGCTACACACGATATGGGTATGGGAATATTTACTGCCCTAGGGGGTAAACTATTGGACCAAAACCAACAAACAATTGTCCCGAATGGGGAAAATTTGGGAGCCATCTATAGCCTTTATGACGAATGGGATTCCCGTGTTCGCAGCACCCCCTTTGTCATGGCTTGTGATGTGACCAATCCGCTATTGGGCCCTTTGGGTGCAGCCGCGGTTTATGCCCCCCAAAAAGGGGCCAATGCCTCTATGGTTGATCAACTTGAGAACAACAGCGCTCAGCTTGCCTCTCGGATTTTGGCAACCACAGGAAAAGACATAACGACCTTCCCTGGCGGGGGAGCAGCTGGAGGGACTGCCGCAGGATTATCCCCTTTTTTGGATGCACAATGTCAATCCGGTTTTGACCTGCTTGCGGGTTTTTGTGGCTTGGAAGAAAAAATAAAAAAAGCCGACCTAATCCTGACCGGAGAAGGCCATTTGGATCAACAAAGTTCTTACGGCAAAGTAGTCAGCAAATTAATACACTACGCCCAAAAGGAGGCAACACCGGTTTGGGCCTACGCCGGACGCATCTCGGCCACAGCAAAACAGCTCAAAAAAATGGGCCTCCAAAAAGCATTTACCATCACCCCCGATCAAATGGATTTTCAAACAGCAAAACCGCTGGCGGCAGATTTCCTTCAAAAACAAGTCGAACACTCGTTAAAAAATACCATTTAAAATGGGGATAGAAATTCTTTATATAACTGCCGCCCTGCTTTGGATTATCATAGGAACCAGTTACCTCAAATGGCATCCATTTATCGTATTGCTTACAAGCGCCCTTGGATTGGCGGTGTTGTTGGGATTGCCCTTGGATCAAATCACACCGGTCTTGGGAGGAGGTTTTGGCAATACCCTTCAAAAAATCGGCCTGCTCATCCTTTACGGCGCATGGATTGGCGCTGCCTTAGAAGCGAGTGGTGCAACGACGGCCTTGGCTCGCGGACTATTAAAAGTTCTTGTTCGACTACCGCTCCCATTTGTGGTGGGGGCCATTGGGTATTTGGTGGCTATTCCGGTTTTTTGCGATGCCGCTTTTGTGATTTTAGCCCCCCTAACCAAAAAGTTAGCCGCAGGACAAAAAGTGCTTAGAAATTCATTGACCATTGCCTTGTCCACAGGACTGTTTGCTACCCATGTACTGGTACCTCCCACACCTGGGCCGTTGGCTGCCGCGGCCAATTTGCAATTGCAAAACCTTTTTCTACTCTTTGTAATGGGTGGGCTATTTGCCCTACTGCTTATGCTTGTTGGAGCCGCCTATGCCTACTATTTGGCGGTTTCTAAAGGAATAAACCCTTCAGCAGCGGTACTGAAAGAAACCCTTTTGTCCACAGAATTTAAAAAGGGTCCTTCGTTGGTTTGGGCGCTTACCCCTCTGCTCCTCCCGATTTTATTAATGGCTCTTGCAGCCCTTGCCCCTTTTGTTTTTTCACCCAGTCTTACGAAGTATATTCAATTTTTGGGCACCCCCGAATACGCCTTATTACTGGGTGTTTTTTTTGCCTTTCTACTCTGCATTAAACAGCGGGTTGCCCGAAAGGAAGTCATCGAAAAAGGCATTGTTCAGGCATCACCCATCTTGTTAATCACCGCTATGGGGGGCGCCTTAGGCAGTGTGCTTCAGCAAGTCGATCTAACATCGATACTCCAGACGCTGTCTTTTAGTCCCAGCATGGGTATAGCACTTCCTTTTTTACTTGCTGCGCTGCTTAAAACAGCCCAGGGGTCATCTACCGTGGCGATCATCACCACCTCTTCGATGGTATTTCCACTTTTATCCGGATTGGGAATGGATAGTGAGATGGGAAAAATGTGGACGCTCTTGGCGGTTGGCACGGGCGCGATGACCGTTTCGCATGCCAACGATTCGTATTTTTGGATAGTCAGCCAAATGGGAGAACTAAATCTAAAGGAAGCCTATCGCACACATACATTCACAACCCTTTTGCAGGGAGTGGTGGGTTTTGTCCTTCTATTTGTTGCGTTTACGTGCTGGAGTATGCTCTAGACTAGTATTCGGTATAGAAAATTTCTAAACAAAGTTTTTTATCGATTTGCGCCGCTTCGGGATGTGAGCCTATTATAACTACACCAAAAGGATTAAGGATTCCCGTAGTAGGGTATTTTATGTCGCCTCTAAGGGCATCTAGTGTAGCGGTCTTTGGGGCGATAAAATCGGTGTTTGCTCCCAAAACAACGCCCAAGGTGACGTTGGTAGAATCACGCCGTACAATATTGTTTACATGGTCAGTGATTCGAAATTTATAGGATTTTGGACGCCCGTTGTCGTCGTACTCTAACAAGCCCCCATAGATAAACTTATCGCCATTTTTTACATCGCTGTTTAAGGATTGATCTTTGACGTAGTCGTTGATGGCCATTCCTGTTTTGTAATTGTATAAGTAAAGCCGGTCGGGCAGTGAACCCCCCGTAACAGGGTCGTATGCGGGGTCTATGTTAAAGACCAAATTCGCCTCATTAATGAGCCATTTTTGATCCCGAACCCTAAAGAGTTCTTCTTCCAACGGGTCATTTTCAGGGTCAAACAACTGAATACGGGCGTGTTTTTGAGCTCCTTGAATATAGATTTTGTCTGCGGGAATTCCGGCATTACTTTGTTCGATTTGCTGGGCGATGGCCGCATCGGCAAAGGTGTTTTTTAAGGTGTTTATCTGAACACCTCCCAAGGGCATGGTGTAGGTTTTTTCGAGCCGATCTATGGTGTCGTCATTCGTGTCATCGGCCGTATCGTTGAGGTTGTAGCTGTCGTAGTTATAGGTGATTTTTATTTCTGCTTGTCCAATATCGAGCAGCATATACAGGTCGTCCGAAAAGTTTTCGGTTTGAATAATCAGCCCCCGCAAATGTTCGTTAAATTGATCTTGACTGTCCAATTCGGGTTGTCCCTCCATACGGACAAATGATTCTTGAAAGAAACGGGTGTCCAAAGGTAAACGAATCCGTGGGCTAAGCCGGGTTTCGACCTGGGTGGTTTCATCTACATCTGTTGTTTCGGGGTCGTCTTCTTGGTAGTTAAAACGCAGTTCGTCAAAATTGAGGGAATAATTGCTCTGGTGGAGCAAGGTCCCTGTAAAGCCTTCTTCTACATAGTCGCGATTGGAAAAGTAGGCTAAAGGCGTTTCAAAATTATTATAAGGGTCCAAACGACTTAAATAATAAGTGAGCTCATAGACCTTAATGTCAAACGAGGCCGCTCGGTTGCCGTACAAGGAATCAATTTGATAGACTTTATTTTCTTGATCAAATTCACTGTCTTCATCATCCGGATCCAAAATACCATCGCCATCACTGTCTGGGTCCAAAGGATTGTAGCCACTTTGGGTTTCGATAAGGTCTGAAAGTCCGTCGCCATCGGTATCACTTTGCGGATCTTCGGGGTCGCTGTCAAAGGCGTCAATAACCCCATCAGAATCACTGTCTTTAAGGTTGTTGAAAAAAGGGATTTCCAAATACGCTGCGATTACTTGTTCGTTTTCTTGGATGACTTGGATATTGTCTTCGTCCAAGGCGTCTTCACGGGCTTGGCTAAAATTACCAAAAACCGCGTTTGAGGTAAGTTGCAGCTGTGATACGATCGCAGCCTGAGCTTTTCCAAAAACAGGATGATGAATTTCGCCCAGTTGCGCCAGCGGAAGGCCATCGGCCTGTACTTTTTCGGTGGCGTCTTGATAGGCATATACCGGAACACGTACACTTTGTGTATTGAAGGCTTGCTCCTCCAATAAGTTGGCACCAACCCCATGAAAGTCTTTGTTACACGAGGCGATTGCGAGGGCAACAACTATAAGGGCACCGCTGGGTCTTAAGGCTTTTGAAAGAGGCATGGAGGATCAGCAAATTTTTTCTGTGTAGAAATTGACGTAGGCGTCTTCTTGGTGGGTGTCTGCGTATTCCAAAAGGGGCTTTTTGGTCGATTTAAGGGTTGCCAATGTTTTTTGATCGACCGCTTCGCTAGCAATCACAAAGCCGTCGGCATGGGTCGCGTTGACCTGCATCAAGTTTTCATAACTGGCTTTGGCCAAGTGATCGATACTTTTATCTTCGATTTTGTCATGGGCAATTTTGGCCTTTAGTTCTTCAGACATGGGGCCCTCAAAATCTTTGGGGTATACCGAAGTCACGAGCTTACTGTCCTGAAACAAGGGCTCGTCTTTGTAAAGCGTCTTTAGATACAGGGGAAACAATGAAGTAAACCAACCGTGCAAGTGGATAATATCAGGAGACCAATTTAGTTTTTTTACGGTTTCAATCACTCCTTTGGTAAAAAAGACCATCCGGTCGTCATTGTCATCAAACAGATTCCCTTTGTCGTCACGCAACACAGCACGGCGTTTAAAAAAATCTTCGTTATCGATAAAATATACCTGCATTCGTTCTTTGGGAATCGAAGCCACTTTGATGATTAGGGGTGTGTCCAACTCATTGATTACTAGGTTCATGCCTGATAGACGAATCACTTCATGCAGCTGATGTCGTCGCTCGTTTATCAAACCATAGCGGGGCATAAAAATTCGGGTTTGCCCCCCTTTTTCGTTTACGCATTTGGGAATTTGAAAAGAGTTGAAAGCCTGTTCAGTATTGGGCAAATAAGGAACAACCTCAGAAGATATGATTAGGACTTTTTTGTCTTTCATAATTGTGTTTTACGAGAAGTAAAAGTTTTGCAAAATTATAAATTATTATTCAGAGTTCTAGAAACTTTGTCTATTTTGCGCTGTTAATGTTTTCCTAAATGGAGGTGTTTAAAATTTACAAAAAGCTTGAAAAGCACCTAAACGACCGGGAAAATGTAGGTTTTGTTCCTACCATGGGTGCCTTACACCGCGGTCACCTTTCTTTAATAAAACGCTCCCTAGCCGATAATCCGCAAACTGTCGTCAGCATCTTTGTCAATCCCACCCAATTTGACGATGCCGCCGATTTGCAACGCTACCCCCGCACTTTAGCCAAAGACCTCGAATTGCTACAAACACTTGGAGCCAAGCTATGGGTCTATACCCCCGAAGCAGCAGACCTATATGGAGAAAGCCTAGCCGTAGGAGAATATGACTTTGGAGCACTGACCAAAACCATGGAGGGGCGGTCTAGGCACCAACATTTTGAAGGAGTGGCCACCGTGGTAGAAAAACTCTTGCGTAAAGTAGGCCCTACAAAGGCGTATTTTGGGGAAAAAGATTTTCAGCAAGTACGAGTCATAGAAACCCTTGTGGCCCAAAAAAACCTTCAAACGCAGATTATTCGCTGTCCCATAGTTCGTGAAGCCAATGGCCTGGCCATGAGCTCTCGCAACGCCCTGCTCACTACCGAAGAACGGGCACAAGCGGGACTTCTATACCAAACACTACAAGCCGCCAAAACAAAATTTAAAACACAATCCATCGACCAAATTCATCAATGGGTGCAGGATGTGTTTAATAAGAATCCCCAATTTACCCTTGATTATTTTTCGATTTGTGATGAAACACACCTTCAGGAAATCAAAAACCCAATTGGGGGCATCCCTAGAGGCTTTATTGCCGCAAAGCTGGGGAATATAAGATTGATCGACAATCTGTCTTTCTAAAATACAGTATCTTTGCCGCATGAAAATTGAAGTGGTTAAGTCCAAAATTCACCGTGTTACCGTGACCCAAGCTGACCTCAACTATATGGGGAGTATCACCATAGATCGGGATTTGATCGATGCGGCCAATTTGGTCGTAGGGGAAAAAGTACAGGTGGTCAATGTCAACAATGGTGAACGCCTGGAAACCTATGTAATCGAAGGGCAAAAAGGGTCAGGAGAAATTACCCTAAACGGCCCAGCAGCCCGAAAAGTTCAACCGGGGGACATCGTCATTATCATCAGCTATGCGCTCATGGATTTTGAAGCCGCAAAAACCTTTACCCCAACCCTGATTTTTCCCAACGAAAAGACCAATACAATTCATTAACTGTTGACCACCCTTCAAACCCTTATTAAAAAAATACTCCCCCTGGCCATTGGTGTTTTTTTTATTTGGCTTTCACTAAAGGGGACCACGCAAGAAGAACGGAATGCTATTTGGGATTCTATCGCACAGGCCAATTATGTGTATGTTGGACTTTCGGTTTTGTTTGCCATCATGAGTCATCTTTCAAGAGCCTACCGTTGGAAATACTTACTTCAGCCCTTGGGTTATCGGCCCCGTTTTATCAATAGTGTATTTACGGTAATGATTGCCTACCTGGCCAATTTGGGCGTACCCCGTTCTGGAGAAATACTTCGGGCAACCGCATTGGCGAACTATGAAAAACTCCCTTTTGAAAAAGTCTTTGGAACCGTGATCGCCGAGCGCATTGTAGACCTGGTATTTTTATTGTTTTTTATCCTACTTGCTCTAGGCGTTCAATTTGAACTGATTTGGGATTTGCTACGCCCCAAAACCATCAACTACCAAACCCTTGTTCTCCTACTTCTCGGAGGGCTTATAGTAATGACAGGAGGATGGCTTATTTTTCGTCAAAGCCAAAACCAATGGGTTCTTCGAGCCAAATCATTGATAGCGGGCTTTTTACAAGGAGTCAAAAGCATCTTGTCTATGCCCCACAAAGGATGGTTTTTGCTCCACAGCCTATTTATTTGGGCCATGTATCTGGCCATGTTTTATACCATAAAATGGGCCTTGCCCGAAACTGATGTGCTCACCTTGACCATGATAATCCCTGCCTTTGTAGCAGGGGGAATCGTAATTTCGGCTACCAACGGTGGAATAGGCATTTACCCGTTCACGGTGGCCTTGGTATTGGAAAGTTTTGGCATCAGCAACGCTACTGGATTGGCGTTTGGATGGATCATGTGGTCATCACAAACCCTGATGATTGTTGTTTTTGGGGCACTTTCTTTTTTTGCCTTACCTTTAGTCAACCGGGTTTCTTAGAAGGAAAGGAATGGGAAAAACCAAAACCAGCTTTTTTTGTCAAAACTGTGGGACTGCACACACCCAATGGCAAGGGCAATGTAACGGCTGTAAAGAATGGAACACCATCGTTGAGGAGGTGATTCAGAAGCCCACGCAAAACACCCCTTTTTCGGCCAAAAAAAGAAGCCAGACTCCCCAGTTAATCGACACCCTTAGTACCGATCACGAACAGCGTATCGACACCCAAGACCCTGAACTCAACCGGGTGTTGGGCGGTGGAATAGTCTCTGGCGCAGTAATTTTGTTAGGGGGTGAACCGGGCATCGGCAAGTCGACCTTGCTGTTGCAACTGTCCTTGGCTCTACCGGCAAAGGTACTCTATATCTCTGGCGAAGAAAGCGAAAAACAAATCAAGCTTCGTGCAGCGCGGATGCAAAAAAAGCCTTCGCAATGTTATATACTCACCGAAACCCGAACCCAATCCATTTTGCTACAACTCGAACAACAGCAACCCGAATTGGTGATCATCGACTCCATCCAAACCCTGCATAGCGACTTTGTAGAAAGTGGTGCAGGGAGTATTTCTCAAATCAAAACCTGTGCTGCCGAGTTGATTGCCTTTGCCAAACAAACCAATACCTCCATCGTGTTGGTCGGCCACATCACCAAAGAAGGAGCTTTGGCAGGGCCTAAAATTTTGGAACATATGGTGGATACGGTCTTGCAATTTGAAGGAGATCAAAACCATATGTACCGGATTTTGCGCGCGCAAAAAAACCGTTTTGGTGCGACAGCCGAAATCGGGATTTACCAAATGCAACCCGATGGACTTAAAACGGTAGCCAACCCCAGTGAAATCCTCTTATCTTCTCACGACACCAACCTTAGCGGTCATGCCGTAGCAGCTACCATTGAAGGCATACGCCCCCTGTTTGTCGAAATTCAAGCCCTAGTAAGCTCGGCAGTTTATGGGACACCCCAACGCAACAGTACCGGGTTTAATAGCAAACGACTCAATATGCTCTTAGCCGTTTTGGAGAAAAGAGCTGGATTTGCCCTAGGATCCAAAGATGTGTTTATCAATATCGCCGGAGGCATCAGCATTGATGATGCGGCACTGGACTTGGCCGTTGTGGCCGCCATACTCTCTAGTCATCACGATATCGCCTTGTCCAAAAAATGCGCGTTTGCCGCAGAGGTAGGTCTTTCGGGAGAAATCAGACCCGTAGCCAAAACCGAACAGCGTATTCGTGAAGCAGCCAAATTGGGATTCGATTCCATCCTTATTTCAAAATACGCCCAAGAGATGGCCCACCCCAAAGGGATTAAGGTCGTTTCTTTTGCCAAAATCGAAGAAGTACTCCATTTTCTTTTTGGCTAAATCGCTAAAGTTTCCTTGATAATTTACATTACTTTTACCCCAAAAATAAACCAACAGTTATGGACAAAATCATCCGACAATTTCTACAAGAAGTAGAAAGCCGCAACCAAAATGAGCCCGAATTTATGCAGGCCGTAACCGAAGTTGCGGAAACGGTTATTCCTTATATTGTTCAACACGACATTTACTATGGGCAGAACATTTTGTTACGCATGGTCGAGCCCGAACGGGTAGTGTCTTTTCGTGTGCCGTGGATAGACGACAAAGAAGAAATTCAAGTCAACCGTGGCTACCGGATCGAAATGAACTCTGCCATTGGCCCATACAAGGGGGGGCTTCGTTTTCACCCGAGCGTGAATTTGAGTGTATTAAAGTTTTTGGCCTTTGAACAGGTCTTTAAAAACAGCCTTACCACCTTACCGATGGGTGGGGGTAAGGGGGGCTCCGATTTTAACCCCAAAGGGAAAACGGATACCGAAGTGATGCGTTTTTGTCAAAGTTTTATGACGGAACTCTTTCGGCACATCGGTCCCAACCGGGACGTTCCTGCCGGCGATATTGGCGTAGGAAGCCGCGAAATTGGCTACCTCTTTGGCCAATACAAAAGATTGAAAAACGAATTTACGGGCGTACTCACCGGTAAAGGGGTTTCTTGGGGAGGCTCTTTGATTCGCCCCGAAGCGACAGGCTATGGGGTGGTCTATTTTACCGAAGAAATGCTCCGCCACAAAGGTGATTCATTAGAAAATAAAAAAGTGGTGATTTCCGGTTCCGGAAACGTGGCCCAGTACGCCGCCGAAAAGTGTCTACACCTCGGCGCCAAGGTGCTCACCATGTCCGATTCTTCTGGGTTTATTCACGATCCAGATGGCATAGATGCTGAGAAGCTCGCGTTTATCATGAAACTTAAAAATGTCCAACGCGGTAGAATTTCTTCGTATGTAGAAAGCTATCCCAAGGCCCAATTTTATGCAGGGCAAACCCCCTGGGGTGTGGCCTGTGATGTTGCCTTGCCCTGTGCTACACAAAACGAACTCAATGGTGAAGACGCCAAAACCTTGGTGGACAACGGTTGTGTTTGTGTGGGTGAGGGAGCCAATATGCCTTCGACCCCCGAGGCAATTGCTGTTTTCCATAAAAGGAAAATCAGCTATGCGCCCGGTAAGGCGTCCAACGCGGGAGGTGTTGCCGTATCTGGATTGGAGATGGCCCAAAACTCGCTGCGTTACAGTTGGACCCGCGATGAGGTTGACGCCAAACTCAAAGGGATTATGGTCGACATTCACAAATCATGCCTTAAGTATGGCGACGAAAAAAACGTTGTCAACTATGTCAAAGGAGCCAATATCGCAGGATTTGTAAAAGTTGCAGACGCCATGCTTGCACAAGGGGTAGTCTAATCGACCATGCAGCTTAAGACCCGTATCATCGTTATTGGAACTATCAAATATGGTGATACGAGTCTTATTGCCCGATGCTATTCTGAGACTTTGGGGTTTCAATCCTACTTGCTGAAGGGAATTTTGTCCGCCAAAAAAACGGGATTAAAAAAGGGTTTGTTTCAGCCTTTTTCGGAGTTAGCGGCGGTGGTCTATCATCACCCGCAAAGGGAACTGCATCACATTCGTGAAGCCCAGCTAATTGCCAGTAGCCATTTTCAGCAACCCGATGTAGTACAGCAGACCGTAACACTCTTTTTGGCCGAAGTGGTACAGGAGGTTTTGCAAGAAGAGGCCGAACCCAATCCGGGGCTATATGCTTTTTTGGCCTCTGCGATTCAATTTTTGGAACACAGTGCGTATAAGGCCAATTTTCATTTGAAGTTTTTAATAGAAATGACCAAGTTTATCGGCTTTTATCCCAGCGTTGACCCTACCGAAAAGGCTTATTTTGATTTAGAATCGGGAAATTTTCAAGACCAAAAACCCACCGGACCCTACTTAGAAGGGGTCACACTTTTTTATTTTAAAAGACTCTTCGGCACAAATTTTGATAAATTGCATACATTACAACTTGACAAAGACGTCAAAAAGGAATTGTTAAACGCGATTTTAAATTATTACAGCCTTCATCTTCAGCATTTTGGAAAGCCAAAGTCCTTACATATTCTTCAAACGGTATTTGCCTAGGGTAATAGTCCTATTGCTGTGGATGGCTATGCCCGTTGTTTGGGGACAGCAGCTTAGGGTGATCGACCAAGAGACCAATACCCCTCTAGAGGGTGTTGCGCTTTTTTCGGACGACCGTACCAAAAGCACTTTGACCGATGCGCAAGGCCAGGCCGATCTTCGTGGCTTTGAAGGAGAACTAAAAATAAACCTCCAGCTCAATGGCTTCCAACCCGCTACGCTGACCTCTCTATCGGGAGCATGGGAAACACAAAATTTTTATATGGTTCCGGCAACCGAAATGTTGCAAGAGGTGATTCTTTCGGTGGCCCGAAACGAAACCCGACGTGATCAGTTGGCAGAAAAGGTCTCACTAATCACGGCGGAGGCGCTCGAAAAAACCCCCCTGCGTACCGGTGCCGATATTTTGGAATTGAGCCCGGGTGTACGGGTTCAAAAGTCTCAAGGTGGAGGAGGAAGTCCTGTTTTAAGAGGATTTGAAGCCAATCGGGTGTTATTGGTCGTTGATGGGGTGCGGATGAACAACGCCATATACCGTTCGGGACACCTTCAAAACGCCATTACCCTTGACCCCAATGTCCTTGAGCGGGTAGAAGTTATTTTTGGCTCTTCCTCGGTAGGCTATGGTTCCGATGCCTTGGGCGGAGTAATCCATTACTACACCAAAACGCCCAAGCTCAATGCCGAAAAGCCCTTTGAAGGAAATTTTTCCAGTGCCTATAATAGCACCAACCAAGGGAGTATGAATAATTTTACTGCCCAGGTGAGCAAAGAAAAATGGGGGAGTATCAGTAGCCTAAGTTTTTCAAAATTTGGGGACATTCGTATGGGAACCCACCGGACCCACGGGTATGCAGATTGGGGGCTTACTCCTTATTTTTCGGAAAATACAAGAAGTTATTATAAAGAAACGGCCACCCGTAATCCCGACCCAGAAATTCAGAAAAACACGGGCTATGATCAATACGACTTTTTTCAAAAGTTTTTATATCAAATCAACACACAAAGCCAGTTGACCCTAAACCTTCAATATTCTACCTCTTCTGATATCGATCGCTATGACAAACTCAGCGAAGGGGATCAGGACGACCTTAAATTTAGCGAATGGTACTACGGCCCTCAGAATCGTTTTTTGGCCGCGGCCCAATACAAAGCATTTAAAGACCGCAAGTGGTTGCGCAAAGGAACCTTAACATTGGCTTATCAAAACATCGTCGAGTCACGAAACAAACGCAAATTTGGAAGCCTACAAAGGGACACCCAAGAAGAACAGGTCAATGTACTCAGTCTCAATGCCGATTTTGACGCCCTTCCGGCCGAAAAAATCAATGTTGCCTATGGGTTTGAAGGGACATACAATTGGGTGTATTCCCGTGGTTTTAGCCGTGTACTGTCGGTGCAAGGAAACCAAATCGTTGGCAGCGACTGGCCCTTGGCCATTCCTAGCCGATACCCCAGTAAAGGAAGCAGTATGGGGAGTTTGGCCCTCTATGCCAATGGGGTATGGGACTATACTTCCAAACTCACCCTAAACGCCGGCTTAAGACTGACCCTATCGAGTCTTGATGCCGAATGGAAAAAAACAGCCCTGATTGACCCCCTCTTAACCAAAGTGACTCTAAGTTCGGAAGCCCTAACGTGGACCCTAGCCACAATCTACAAACCCAAACCCGGATGGCAACTTAATTTTATTCTCTCCAATGGATTTAAGGCTCCTAATATTGACGACATCGGGAAAATTAGAGAAAACGCCGGGGTGTTGATTGTTCCCAATTCTTTTCTCAAACCCGAATATGCCTACAATTTTGACATTGGCCTGATGCGCATGGGGCAAAACCAAAAAAACCAACTCTCTGCGCGCGGCTTTGCTACCATGATTTCACGGCATATTGTGCGCAGTGATTATATTGTTTTCTCAGACAATACCACCCCAAGTTTGGCCACCATTTTATACGATGGTGAAGAACTTCCAACCGTGGCCAACAAAAACTTGGGAAACCGTTGGGTCTATGGAAGCTCGATAGACGGGCAATATGCTTTTACTCCCGCACTGATGGCTCGGGCCAACCTGATGTATACCTTGGGCAATAAAAATGAAAAATACGGGCCATTGCCCTCAATAGCCCCCTATTTTGGATCGATTTCGCTACAGTACGAAAAAACCCGGTGGAGCTTTCGGGCCGATTACCAATTCAGTGGGGCAAAAGATCCCGATGAATACAGTTATGGAGGAGAAGATGGCCTCGAAGAAACTCCCCTACTCAATCCTACCTCAGACATTCCACGCTATGCAGGAAGCCCTGCATGGAACAGAGCAGCCGTATTTGCCAATTATGCCCCACGGCCCGATTTGACCTTTCAGTTTGGGCTTGATAATATTTTTGACACCCATTACCGCAGTTTTGCCTCTGGGGTTTCGGCCCCCGGAAGAAGCCTCCAATTGGGTCTTAGACTGAAGTTTTAAGCTATTTTTTCCAAGCCGCACTACGCTGAAGTTGCGCTAAAATGCTTATTTTCGCAACTTTAGAAAAAAGCACTTAAAACAATGGCTTTCAAGGAATATAAAGGGTTAAACTTGTCGGCAACCGCGCAGGAGGTTTTGGACTTTTGGAACCGTGAAGCGATTTTCCAAAAAACCATTACCAACCGAGAAGGGAATGCCCCCTTTATTTTTTATGAAGGACCACCTTCTGCCAATGGACTGCCGGGAATTCATCATGTGATGGCCCGCACCATCAAGGATATTTTTTGTCGCTATAAAACCCAAAAAGGGCATCAGGTACAACGCAAGGCCGGCTGGGACACCCACGGATTGCCGGTAGAATTGGGCGTCGAAAAGGAATTGGGCATCACCAAAGATGAAATCGGCAAAACATTAACCGTTACTGAATACAACGAAGCCTGTAAAAAAGCGGTCATGCGCTATACCGATGTTTGGAACAAGCTCACCGAACAAATCGGCTATTGGGTCGATATGAACGATCCCTATGTGACCTACACCCCCAAATACATCGAAAGTGTATGGTGGTTGCTGAAACAAATTCACCAAAAGGGATTGCTCTACAAAGGCTATACGATACAACCCTATTCCCCCAAAGCAGGAACGGGACTTAGCTCACACGAGTTAAACCAACCGGGGACCTATCAAGACGTGACCGACACAACGGTGACCGCCCAATTTAAAACCCTTCCAGAAACCCTTCCAAAATCCCTCCAAAAAGATACGCCTCTGTATATTCTAGCGTGGACAACCACCCCTTGGACCCTCCCTTCTAATACCGCGCTGACAGTGGGGCCCAAGATTGAGTATGTTGAGGTTTTTACCTACAACCAATACACCTTTAAGCCCTTACGTGTTTTATTGGCTAAAGCATTGGTCGCAAAGCAATTTGGTGGAAAGTTTGTCCAAGTAGATTCACTTTCAGCACTGGAAGCCTACAAGCCCCAGGAGGGAAAAATTCCCTATCTGTTAGGACAAGAAATTTTAGGGGCTTCCCTCGAAGGAATCCGCTATGAACAATTGTGGGAGGAAGCGCCTAAACCCCTTACAACCCCTGAAAACGCTTTTCGGGTTATCTTGGGAGACTTTGTCACCACCGAAGACGGGACAGGAATTGTCCATACCGCGCCCACCTTTGGCGCCGACGATGCCAAAGCCGCCAAAGAGGCTACCCCCGAGGTGCCTCCCCTATTGGTTTTGGATGAAAATCAAAATACAGCGCCCTTGGTAGATCTTCAAGGAAGATTCAGAAAAGAAGTTGGTAGCCTGGGAGGTAAGTATGTCAAAAACGAATATTACCCTGAGGGAGAGGCACCAGAGCGTTCGGTAGATGTCGAAATCGCCATTCGTCTTAAGGAAGAAAACAAAGCCTTTAAGGTTGAAAAATACGTTCACGCCTACCCCAATTGTTGGCGTACGGACAAGCCCATTCTTTATTATCCTTTGGACTCGTGGTTTATTAAAGTTACCGAAATCAAAGACCGTATGGTGGACCTCAATCAAGAGATAAACTGGAAACCTAAAGCTACAGGAGAAGGCCGATTTGGCAATTGGCTTTCCAATGCCAACGATTGGAATTTGTCGCGCTCTCGCTTTTGGGGAATACCACTCCCAATCTGGCGCTCCGAAGACGGTAAGACCGAAAAAGTCATCGGTTCTATGGCTACTTTTGTAGCAGAAATAGAAAAAGCCATCGCTGCTGGGGTACAAAAACACCATCCTTTTGAAAATTTTGTAGTGGGAGATATGGGAGCGGCCAATTATGCACAAATCGATTTGCACAAAGACACGGTCGATCAAATCACCTTGGTCGCAGACGACGGAAAAACACCGCTTTACCGCGAAAGTGATCTGATCGATGTTTGGTTTGACTCAGGGTCTATGCCCTATGCCCAGTGGCATTACCCCTTTGAAAACAAAGACAAAATTGACCAAGGCACGCATTTCCCCGCCGATTATATCGCCGAAGGAGTAGACCAGACCCGGGGTTGGTTTTATACCCTGCACGCCATCGCTACCTTGGTATTTAATAATAAAGCCTATAAAAATGTAGTTTCTAACGGCCTTGTATTGGACAAACAAGGGCAAAAAATGTCCAAAAGGTTGGGTAATGCGATAGATCCGTTTGAAATTCTGGAAAAATACGGTCCCGACGCTACACGCTGGTATATGATTGCCAACGCAAATCCTTGGGACAACCTAAAATTTGACCCCGAAGGAATTGCAGAGGTTCAACGCAAATTTTTTGGAACCCTATACAACACCTATTCTTTTTTTAGCCTCTATGCAAACATCGATGGGTTCCAGCACAAAGAAGAGACCATCCCACATCACAGTCGACCTGAGCTCGACCAATGGATACTCTCTGAGCTTTCAGGCCTTATCGAGACAGTAGATTCGGCTTATGCAGATTATGAGGCGACCAAAGCGGCACGCGCCATCGCTGATTTTGTCCAAGAGCGCTTAAGCAATTGGTATGTTCGTTTGTCACGCCGACGGTTTTGGAAAGGGAGCTATGGCCCCGATAAAGTGGCCGCCTATCAAACCCTTTATGAGTGCTTGGTGACTGTGGCCAAACTCAGTGCTCCCATCGCTCCTTTTTATGCCGATGCGTTGTACCGTGATTTAATCAAGGCCACCCAGCGCGAAGATTGCCAATCGGTTCACTTGTCAGATTTTCCTAATCCAAAGCCCGAATACCACAAACCCGAATTAGAAACCCGTATCAATAAGGCACAAATCATTACATCCTTGGCCCTTTCACTCCGAAAAAAAGAACGGATAAAAGTGCGTCAGCCCCTGCAAAAAATTATGATTTCGGCGCATAATTTGGAAGAGAAAAAAGCCCTAGAGGAAGTCGCTCCGCTGCTGTGTTCTGAAATTAATGTAAAAGACGTTGAACTGATCGACGATGCCAGTAGCATCTTGGTCAAAGAAGTCAAGCCTAACTTTAAAACCCTCGGCCCACGCTTGGGGAAATCCCTGAACTCGGTTGTCCAAGCCATCGTAAAACTTCCTACCGAACAGCTACGACAGTTAGAAGGCGGCACGGCCATTACCCTTACGGTTAATGAAAAAAAGATTACTTTAGAACCTGAAGATGTTCTTATCGGATCTAAAGACATTGAAGGATGGCAAGTAGCCAGTAGTCATGGAATTACCGTGGCCTTGGACATTAGCCTTACCGAGGAACTGGTTCAAGAAGGGATGGCGCGGGAATTGATTAATAAAATTCAAAACCTTAGAAAAGACAATGGACTAGAAGTAACAGACACCATAGTCGTTACGATGGCTCCCACCCCCCGGGTAAAAGAAGCGGTAGAAGCCAATAAGGCATACATCATGTCCGAGATTTTGGCCACTTCTTTAATGTATGATGAAACGATGAATGAGGGACACTCAGTAACCCTCAACGAAGAACAAATACTAATAACCCTAAAAACCAATTGATATGGCAGAGGATAAAAAAGTCCGTTATACGGACAAAGAGCTGGAAGAATTTAGAGTTTTAATCGATGAAAAGATCGCCAAGGCCAAAGCTGATTTGGAGCTGTTGCGCAGCGCCTATATGAACGATGGAAATAATGGCACCGACGATACTGCACCGACTTTTAAAGCGTTTGAGGAGGGGTCAGAAACCATGTCCAAAGAAGCGAACACACAGCTGGCATTACGGCAAGAAAAATTTATTCGTGACTTAAAAAACGCCTTAATACGGATCGAAAACAAAACCTACGGTATTTGCCGTGTAACGGGTAAGTTGATCAACAAACAGCGTTTGTTTTTGGTGCCCCACGCGACCTTGAGTATCGAGGCTAAAAACATGCAGAAATAAAAACGGTTCTTCTCCATAGCCTGTTTATTTGTTTTAGTTTTTTTGCTGGAGCACAGCAGCAGTTCCGCCAATCGTGGGCGGTCGAATCTCAGCAGTTACTCGTTGTCGACTTGCCTTATGCAGGCACAATTTCGATTACGGGAGATGCACAAGTTCAAGCGATCGAAGCCCTATACCAAACCGAAGGAGAATATGCAACGGCTTTGCAACTGCACAGCCAAGTGACCGATGCCGTCGTATTGCTAAAAGAACAAGCCGTACCCAATTTCGAAAACCCCAACGACAAACTCGGTGCACACAAGGTATTTGCAACCTCATTAACCCTTAGGGTGCCCAGTCATCTTGACCTAAATTTGACGGTCGATGAGGCCCAGTTGACACTTCGAGGTACCGTGGCCCAATTGACTCTAAACCAAAACGGAGGATTGTGTCGTTTGATACAATGGTCTGGCCCAGGTAAAATCAACACAACTAAAGCTGATATTGTACTTGACCTAGAAAACCTAAGTATGCAAACCTCACCCCCTTTTCCTCAAGGCGCTCATTGCAACACACCCCAGGGAGGCCCAGTATTGCAGGTAATCACTCAGGGAGGAAGCATTCGTTGTATCGACCAATGATATTTTCTACATTTACACCTTAAACCGCCCAAGCACTGTGCATAAAGTTCGACTCAAACAGCTAAACATTTCCGGAGCACTTCTATTTATTGCACTGCTGTTGTTGCTCGATCAAGGATCCAAAATCTATATAAAACTCCATTATCCACTCACGGTATATGGGTCTCAAGCGCTGATTGATTGGGGGTTTTTTAAGCTGTTGTTTGTCGAAAACAAAGGTATGGCGATGGGTACACGGCTCAACGATTTTTTACCTTTTATTTCCGATCAAACGGCCAAATTGGTGTTAACCCTTTTCCGCTTGGTGGCGATTGTAGGTTTGGGGTATTGGCTGATTGACACCTTTAAAAAGAAAGGACCTATTCTTTTACGCTGGGCCTTATGTTTGGTCTTTGCTGGGGCATTGGGCAATATCATTGACTCGGTTTTTTATGGGGTATTATTTACGCATAGTTATGGGCAAATCGCCACCTGGGCGGGTTCAGAAGGAGGGTATGCGCCCTTGTTTTACGGGCATGTTGTAGATATGCTACAGTTTCCATTGGTCGAATGGACCTGGCCACAATGGCTACCCTTTGTTGGAGGAGAGCCCTATTTGTTTTTTGAGTATATCTTTAATTTTGCCGACACGGCCATCAGTGTGGGCGTGGGGATCATGATTGCCTTTAACAAAAAGGTTTTTGGAACTATTTCGCCAAAAAAGTAAAGGTTCCATTTGGCGTTACCCCATAATCCAAGGGAATGTCATAAGGGTTTAGGTCCTCTATAGTAGCCACGGGTTCAAAAAAAGACAGTCCAATTTTAATGACTTCTTTTTTGCATTGGCCCAAAAAACGGTCGTAATAGCCTTTGCCATATCCTACCCGTTGTCCTTGTAGGTCAAAAATTAAAAGCGGCACAAAAACGACATCCAATAACTTTGGCGACACCTCAAGGCCGGATTGAGGTTCTGGGATTCCCCAGCGATTGACCCTGAGGGGGGTGCTGTCTGTCAGTAAATAATGGGTTAATTGAGTAGCATTGAGAATTTTTGGAACCACGACCTCCTTGTCTTTGGATTGAAGAATGGTCAATAAGGGCTCGGTATCCACCTCGGCTTGAGGGTCACTTTGTAAAAACAAATGATAATACTGCCCTGACCACACGGGGAGTTTTAGACATTGGTTGGCGATGGCGATACTTTGTTCTTGCCGTTGTTCGGGACTAAGGGCCTTGCGCTGTGCCCCATAGGTATTACGAAGTGCTGATTTTGTCCCCATGGCCAGACCACAAGGTACAGTTTCTTTTTGCTTTCCGAACAGATTTCTCCTTTTTTATTAGACCTAGAAATAGCGTATTTTTAGACAGTGAAAACGCTTCCCTTGGACATACAGATTAAAACCCTTCCCACCAGCGCAGGGGTCTATCAATACTATGACAGCGAAGGGAAATTGTTGTATGTGGGTAAAGCCAAAAACCTTAAAAAAAGAGTAAGCTCATACTTCACCAAAACCCACGAGCATAACCGTACCCGATTACTGGTCAAAAAAACTACGCAAATCCAACATATCGTTGTTGCCTCTGAAATGGATGCCCTTTTGTTGGAAAACAACCTGATCAAAAAGCACCAACCCCGGTACAACGTCATGCTCAAGGACGATAAAACCTACCCCTGGCTATGTATCAAAAACGAACCCTTCCCTCGGGTATTTCTCACCCGAAAACTTTTAAAGGACAAGTCTGACTATTATGGCCCTTACCCCAGTGTTAAGACCCTTCGTACCCTTTTAGATTTGATTAAAAGCATTTACCCATTACGCACCTGTACCTACGACCTGTCTCCCGAAAAAATTGACTCCCAAAAGTACAAGGTTTGCCTTGAGTACCATTTGGGCAATTGTGCCGCCCCCTGTGTGGGCAAAATGCCAACAGAAGAATATGCGTCTAACATTGAGGTTATCCGGCAAATCATCAAAGGAGATTATAAAAACGCGCTTAAGTTTTTTCAAGAAAAAATGATGCAACATGCAGCAGCCATGGAATTTGAAACTGCTCAACGACTAAAAGAAAAAATCGAAATCCTCGAAAATTATCAAGCTAAAACCACCATTGTCAATCCCAAAATCAACAATGTCGATGTCTTTACAGTTTTCTCCGACGAAAGTTATGGGTATGTCAATTTTTTACAAATTGCCCATGGGGCGATCATTCGCTCGCATACCCTGGAAATCAAAAAGAAGCTCCAAGAAACCGATGCCCAACTGCTAGAATTGGCAATGATTGAAATTCGCCAACGGTTTAATTCTCAATCCACGTTGATTTATACTAATATTCCGCTCAAGACGGCCCTAAATTTGTCGATAGTACAGCCCAAAATTGGGGATAAAAAAGCCTTGATAGATCTTTCTTTACGCAACGCAAAATACTTCCGGATGGAACGCTTTAAGCAGATGAAAATTGTCGATCCGGACCGTCATGAAAAACGAATTGTACAGCAAATCAAAAGCGATTTACGGCTTTCGGCAGCCCCACACCATATCGAATGTTTTGATAACTCAAACATTCAAGGCACCCATCCTGTGGCGGCCTGTGTAGTGTTTAGAAACGGCAAGCCCAGCAAAAAAGAATACCGTCACTACAATATCAAAACCGTTGTAGGGCCCGATGATTTTGCCTCGATGGAAGAAGTAGTTTTTCGACGTTATAAGCGCCTACTTGAGAAAGACCAACCCCTACCACAATTGATCGTGATCGACGGGGGCAAGGGACAGCTTTCGGCGGCACTCAAAAGCTTGGAGGCACTCGACCTCAGGGGCAAAATCGCTATCATAGGGATTGCCAAACGCCTCGAAGAGCTTTTTTTCCCCGACGACCCCATCCCGTTGTATTTGGACAAAAAATCCGAAACCCTTAAAATCATCCAACAACTGCGTAACGAAGCCCACCGCTTTGGCATTGGTTTTCATCGTCAAAAAAGAAGTAAAAGTGCCTTAGGGTCAGCCCTGGACAACATCGAAGGTATGGGCCCAAAAACACAGGAACAACTGCTCAAAGCTTTTAAATCCCTCAAACGGATCAAGGAGGCTTCTCAAGCAGAACTGCAAGCCGTTTTGGGACCCAAAAAAGGGGCGAACCTCTATAAAGCGCTGCAGCGACCCACCGAATAGGTACAAAACCAAAAAAACAGTTCCGACAACTTCCCGAATTTTATCATTCGCCTGGGTTTTAGAAGGCGCTAAGTTTTCTTACTTTTGAAGTGAGATATGCAAAAAAAGTCCCTTTTTGTGGTTTGGTTGTTTTCGCTACTGGTCATTCCGGCTCTTTTTGCGCAGCCATCCCCACCCTTGGGAGCCTTTAAAGATGGCGAATCGTTCGAATTTCGGGTGCACTATGGCATATTCAATGCAAGCTATATTTCGTTGACATTAGAAGAAAAAGTACTGGATGGCCGCCCGGTTTTTCATGCTCAGGGCTATGGTAAAACTACGGGTTTGGCCCGTTGGTTTTTTAAGGTAGAAGACTATTACGAGAGTTATTTTGACGCCCAAACTGGAGTGCCTTATTACTTTATCCGCAATATTTATGAAGGGGGGTATACCAAGAACATCGAAATGCGGTTTGATCATCAAACCGGTTTTGTTGCCTATAACGATAAAAAAAAGGGCCAAGAAAAAACACTTTCCTTTATTCCACGATCTCAGGATCTGATTTCTGCGTTTTATTATTTACGCAATTTTTTCCCCAAAACCGCCATCCCCGTGGGGGATAGTTTTGACATCGACATGTTTTTTGATCAGGAAAATTACCGTTTTCGTTTGCGGTATTTGGGCAAAGAAGTTCTCGAAACGCCTTTTGGGAAGATTCGGTGCCTAAAAATGAGTCCATCGGTGCAGTCGGGTCGGGTGTTTGACAACGACGAAAGTGTGATCGTATGGGTGTCGGATGACCTAAACCGTATTCCGATTAAAGTGCAAGCCAATATTGCGGTCGGGTCAATAGAAATAGATCTTGAGCGTTTTAGAAACATCAAACACCCTTTTGAAATACATTTGGATTAAGATGAAACAAGGGCTACAATCATTAAGAAGAATAATCGCAGCAGTTTTGATGACTGTCCTTTGGGCGGGGTGTGAATCTTCTCAACAGCCCCCGATAGCAGAACCAGAGCTTGTGGTAGAAACTCCACCACCGGTGATGAAATACGGGTTTAACCTTAACGACTATGAAGTAGTTACCAAAAAAATACGCAGGGGCGATACCTTTGGCGCCTTGTTGGAAGCCCATGGAGTCGACTACCCCCAAGTGCATACGGTGCTTACGCAAATCAAAAACCAAATCAATGTACGCAACTTACAAATCGGTAAACCCTACACCCTACTTTATACCAAAGACAGCCTACCCACGCCGAAGGTTATTATTTATCAACCGGATATAGCCAACTATTGGGTAGTACAACTTCGTGACAGTATCTATGGGCAAACGTTTTCGAAACCTACCAAAGTGGTCGAACAACAAGCCTCGGGCACTATATACAGTTCGCTATATGAAACCTTGCAAGACAACAACCTCAACGATGCATTGACCTATTACCTGTCGGATGTATATGCCTGGTCGATTGACTTTTTCCGCTTGCAAAAAGGTGATCGCTTTAAGGTGATTTATACCGAAAAGTTTATCGATGATACGGTTTCGATAGGTATTGATCGTGTCAAGGCGGCCTATTTTGAACACAAAGGACTACCCCTGTATGCCTTTGAGTTTGAATCGCCCAAGCTGCCGGGAGCAGTTGATTATTTTGACGCTACCGCCAAAAACCTCCGACGGGCTTTTTTACAGGCGCCGGTTAAATTTAGTCGTATTTCTTCGCGTTACAACCTCAAACGACGCATTGCCTATTACGGCAACCGAATACGCCCACACAAAGGAACCGATTTTGCCGCCAGCGTAGGAACCCCCATTATGGCCACCGCCAATGGGACGGTTATCAAATCGAGCTATACCCGCGGGAATGGCCATTATGTCACCATCAAGCATAACAACATCTATTCGACCCAATACTTGCATATGAAAAAACGCAAGGTGCGCAAAGGAGATTTTGTTCAGCAGGGAGACATCATCGGTTGGGTAGGGATGACCGGAAATACCTCGGGGCCGCATGTCTGCTATCGGTTTTGGAAAAGGGGAAAACAAGTTGACCCCTTTAAACAAAAATTACCAGAAGCCGAACCCATTTCTGCAGATCTTAAACAAGAGTACCTTGCCTATATTGAACCGATAAAATATACCCTAGACTGTATCGCCTTCGAACCGGAATTCACCACCTTAAAAACGAATAACGAAAATGCCGTTACCCAAAATTAACCCCACCACGACAGCTGCCTGGGCACAACTACAAAAACAGTTTGAAGCCGATAAAGAAAAAACGATTCTTCAGCATTTTGAAAATGAAACCGACCGCCTAAAAGCGTTTACACTGCAATGGGAGGATTTTTATGTGGATCTTTCTAAAAATAGGCTGTCCCAGATCACCAAAAACACCCTAATTGACCTGGCCAATGCCTGTCAACTCGATACGGCAATCTCTGCCTATTTTGAAGGGGAGAAAATCAACGAAACCGAAAACCGCGCGGTATTGCACACTGCGCTTCGGTCTGTGTCAAATACCACTGTTAAACTTGATGGGGTTGCCATTGCAGACGAAATCAACGCGGTTAAAAAGCAAATGCGTGCGTTTACGCAAAAAGTCATTACGGGTCAATGGAAAGGCCATACAGGCAAACCCATAGACACGGTAGTCAACATAGGCATAGGGGGCTCAGATCTTGGTCCCGCCATGGTGACTGAGGCCTTGGGATATTACCGTAACCACTTAAACATACATTTTGTATCCAATGTAGAAGGCGACCATGTACAAGAAGTAATCAAAAAAATTGATCCCGAAACCACACTGTTTGTGATTGTCTCGAAAACCTTTACTACCCAAGAGACCATCAGCAACGCGACCACCCTCCGTAGGTGGTTTATCGACCAAGCTTCGGAAGAAGCTATCAAAGCACATTTTGTAGCGGTTTCAACCAATGTAGAAGCGATCGAAGTCTTTGGAATTGACGCAAACAATGTCTTTGCGATGAACGACTGGGTAGGGGGGCGATTCTCCTTGTGGAGTGCCGTTGGGTTGAGCATTTGTTTGGCCATAGGTCCCGATGCTTTCGAGGAATTATTGGCCGGTGCCGGTGCGATGGATAGCCACTTTAGAACGACCCCCTTTGACCAAAATATCCCTGTAATGATGGCCTTGATCAGCCTTTGGTACAACAATTTTTGGGGGACAGAATCCGAAGCAATTATTCCCTATACGCAATACCTTAGAAGCCTCCCCGCCTACCTCCAACAAGGCATAATGGAAAGCAACGGTAAATATGTTGATCGCGACGGAAAACCGGTGAATTACCAAACAGGCACCCTTATTTGGGGCGCTTCGGGGACCAATGCCCAACATGCTTTTTTTCAATTGATGCATCAAGGTACCAAGTTAATTCCGGCAGATTTTATAGGGTTTAAAAAGTCCTTGTACAACGCCCAAGAGCACCAAGACAAACTCATGGCCAACTTTATTGCCCAAACAGAAGCCTTTATGGTGGGTAAAACCCTGCCAACCGTGATTTCTGAATTGGCGGCCCAGGGGCTAGGTGTCCCAGCCCGTGAGCGTCTGGCTCCTTTTAAGGTTTTTGAAGGCAACAGACCCACCAATACCTTGTTGATTGAGGCACTTACCCCATACAATTTGGGCGCCTTGATTGCGCTCTACGAACAAAAAATATTTGTGCAAGGTGTATTGTGGAATATTTTCAGTTATGACCAATGGGGAGTGGAGCTCGGTAAACAATTGGCCAATAAGTTATTAACTGATTTTCAGGACCTACAAAAAGCAGCAAAGTCCCACGACCCCTCTACGTTAGCACTATTGAAAAAGTACAAGCAATAGCCTCGGGCATCTCTTAATAATTTGTTAATAACCTCCCATCAAACATGAAACAAAAAACCATATTTTTAGAAAAATTTAATAATCAATGAAAAATTTATTTTTAGCTTCAGTTGTTATTTTTGGCTTTGCTTTTTCTCAAGCCCAAACAATAACAGGTACTGTAACTGATCAAAGTGGTGAACCACTTCCAGGGGCTACTGTAGTAGTCGAGGGAACTGATAATGGAGTAACTACGGATTTTGATGGGAATTTTTCTATTCAAGCTAACTCTGGAGATATCTTAGTTGTAAGCTTCATAGGTTATTCTTCACAGAATATTACTGTTTCTGGTGATTCTTCAATTAACGTGTCATTGGCTTCAGGTAACTTAAGGTTAGAAGAAATTACAGTTTCTTCTCAAATAATTGATGTTGCAAAAGATCGGGAAACCCCAATTGCAGTTAGTGCAATTTCTGCACAAGAAATTTCTGCAAAAATTGGAAATCAAGAATTCCCTGAAATTATGAATCGTACCCCCGGGGTTTATGCCACCAAACAAGGAGGAGGGTATGGAGACTCTCGAATTTCTCTTCGTGGATTTGACCAAAGAAACACCTCGTTTTTGATCAACGGACAACCCGTTAACGACATGGAGAACGGATGGGTATACTGGTCAAACTGGCAAGGGCTTACTGAGGTCGCCTCAGGAATCCAAATCCAGCGTGGACTAGGTGCTTCTCGATTGGCCGTACCTTCTGTAGGAGGAACCGTATCGATTTTTACAAAAACTGCCGAAAGAACTGAGGGAGGTTCGTTTAACCAATTAATCGGTAATGATGGATATACCAAAACTTCTTTTATTTACAATACTGGTAAAAATGAAAACGGTTGGGCGTCTTCTTACTTGTTAAGCAAGTGGTCTGGAGACGGCTATGTTTATAATACAAGTGGTGAAGGATGGACATACTTTTTTGCTTTAGGATATTCTCCTGATGATTCTAACCATGCATTCAACCTTTCCGTGTTGGGCGCTGGACAATGGCACCACCAAAGAGACGTTTGGGTATCAATTCGTGATTTTGAATACTTTGGTGAAGATGGTATTGATCCTAGATGGAACTCAAACGGAGGAACATTAAACGGTTCAGAATACAGTATGCGTAGAAACTTCTACAATAAGCCTTTGGCTACCCTTAACTGGGATTGGAAAATATCTGATAATATATCATTAGCTACATCTCTATATGCTTCAGCCGGTAGAGGAGGAGGAACTGGACCACGTGGAAATAACTTTAGAAATAGCGATATTGACATTCTTCCTTTCAGAAGAGATTTATACGATCATCTGGGAATAGGGAATGGCAATCCAGTTGCTGGAACTAAAGCGCGTAATGCCGATGGAACCATTAATTTTGACCGCGTAGTTCAAGTTAACCGCTCTTCAACCAGCCCCTACACTGGAGACATCAGTAGATTTAATGGTCTTCGTATCGGGTCAAACGGCTACCGTGATTTTGGAGTAAACAGAGCAACACTTATTCGAAGAGCATCTATGAATTCACATGACTGGGTTGGTGCAATCTCAAATTTAGATATTACATCAGGTAAAATGCGTTATTCATTTGGTATCGATGTGAGAGACTACAAAGGTTATCACTATCGTGTATTAAATGATCTTTTGGGACTTGACGGATATTATTCTACTGGAAATAAAAATAGTGCAGGCCAAATAATTGAAACTTTAGTAGAAGCATCACCATTTAAAAACACAGGAATTAGAGGCCCAAAAATAGATTACTTTAATAACGGGCTTGTAGGTTGGTTAGGATTTAACTTTTTAGCAGAATACAATACTGGAGATAAATTCAATGCTGTATTCCAAGCAGGAACTTCAAACCAGTCGTTCCAAAGAGAAGACTTTTTTGATTCACCCGGTAATCCTATTTCAGCGAAGAAAAATGTAGGTGGAGGCTATGTCAAAGGAGGAGCTAATTATAACTTTAGTGAGAAAGCTAATGTTTTCTTTAATGCCGGATATATAAGTCGTCAACCTAATTTCGATGCAGTATTTCCAAATTATGCTAATAATGTAAATCCAGATCTCCAAAATGAAAACATAACTTCAGTTGAATTTGGATATGGATATCTAACCAATACTCTTAGACTAAATGTAAATGTTTATGCAACTACATGGGGTAATCGATTTGTGACTAGAAGCTTAACTAATTCTCAAGGAGTAGATGGAACAGCACAATTCAAAGATATTGATGTACAGCACAATGGTATTGAAATTGAAGGAAGCTATCGTCCAGAAGGAAGTAAACTTCAGTTGCGTGGAATGCTGTCTATTGGAGACTGGAGATACACCAAAGACTTCGATGCAGCTTTATTTGATGACAACCAAATTCAAGTCGGTACAGGTACGCTTTACACCAAAGACGCTAAAGTAGGTGACGCTGCACAATTCACCAGCTACTGGGAAGCTGATTACCGTATAGGATCTTCTTTTAATTTGGATTTAGGTTTAAGAACTGTCGATGGTTTGTATGCGGACTACAGTATCACAGACTCAGACTTTACGACACCTAACAATAAGGGTGCACTTAAATTGCCTGGCTTTAGCTTAGTGGACTTAGGATCTACCTATTACTTCAAGTTGTTTGGTCATTCAACTAGCTTAAGACTTAACATTAATAATTTGTTTAACACTACCTATATTGCAGAATCCAATTCAAACATCCATGCCACTTCAGGCTCGGATACTTGGAATGGTATTGACAAAAGCAATTATGTATGGTTTGGCTTTGGAACCACTTGGAACTTGAGCTTGCGTTACCGCTTCTAAAACAAGGAAAGTTTACATAAAAAAACCCTGCATTTTGTAGGGTTTTTTTATGAGACAAACCGTAGGTCTTTTACTTTGAGTTGCAAGGTTTGAAAACCATTATAAGTACTGAGATCCACATTGTACAACATTTCAAAAGGAGTGCCTTTTTTTAGGGTATCATAATGGTGGCCCATCCCAAAACCAATCCCGGAAACAACTAGCCCGTTGGCGTCGGTGGCTTCTAGTTTTAAGTGTTTTTGGCCTTGTCCAACTAAGCGGGATTTGCCGGTATCTAAACAGTTTACACTACGAAAAATGGGACGCATATGTTGGGGCCCAAAAGGCGCCATCTGCTCAATAATTCGATACAGCTTAAGGTCGATTTCATCCAAACCAATTTCGAGATCATACGAAAAAGAAGGAGTTTTGGAAGCGGTTTCTAGGTGTTGTTGTACATACTGTTCAAAGGTGGCTTTGAAGCCCTCCAATGCCTGTTCTTGAAGCGTAAGCCCAGCAGCAAATAGGTGTCCGCCAAAACGCTCAAGATGGTCTTGACAATGCACCAGAGCGCTGTAGAGATCAAACCCCTTGACGGAACGCGCCGACCCGGTATAGGTACTGCCACTTTTGGTCAAGACTACGGTTGGTTTATAATGGTTTTCGATAAGTCGGGAGGCGACAATGCCGATTACACCTTTGTGCCAATGCTCACTCCAGACTACGGTGCTCGCCGAATTTTCTTGTTCCTGTTCTTTAATTTGCGCCAGCGCCTCTTGGGTTATTTGCTCGTCCAAGGTTCTTCTTTCGGTATTGTATTCTTCAATCCGTAGGGCCTTTTGGTTGGCCTTTTCAGGAGTGTCGGCCAAGAGCAATTCCACGGCGTATTTTCCGTGTTTCATTCGGCCCGCCGCATTGATCCGTGGGGCAATTTTAAACACCAAGTCAGACACGGTGACCGGAGTTTGTTGATTTTTTAATAGGGGCGCCAGGCCAAGCCGTGGTTTTTTTTGAAATTGTTGTAACCCAAAATAGGCCAATATCCTATTTTCACCCGTCATGGGGACAATATCTGCCGCAATCGCTGTAGCCACCAAATCCAAATACGGAAGCAACATCTGTTCGTCGAATTGGGGGTTGGTCATCAGCGCCTGAACCAATTTTAACCCAATCCCACATCCACAAAGTTCTTTGTAGGGGTAGTTACAGTCGGCTCGTTTGGGGTCGAGAACTGCCACTGCCTTGGGCAATACATTGCCGGGGGTATGATGATCGCATATAATAAAATCAATACCCAAGGTTTGCGCATAGTCAATCTGCTCAAGGGCCTTGACGCCACAATCTAACGCAATGATGAGTGTCACTTTTTGCGACTTGGCCCAGTCGATACCGGTTTTAGAAATTCCATAACCTTCAGTGTAGCGATCGGGAATATAGAATTGAACCTTTTCTGTTTTGGTTTTTAGATACGCCACCATCAACGCGACAGCCGTTGTGCCATCCACATCATAATCGCCATAAACCAAGATCTGCTCGTTTTGCGCTAGGGCCTTTTGAACTCGGGCCACCGCCGGTTCCATGTCCTGCATCAAAAACGGATTATGCAGGGCGCTTAATTGCGGCCTAAAAAAAGATTTAGCCTTGTCAAAATCATCAAAGCCTCTTTGTACAAGAATTTGCGCAAGAGGGTTGGACACCCCCAAGGCTTCTCGAAGGGCCTTAACTTTTTTTGGATCAGGAAGAGGAACAGGAACCCACTGCATGGCTATTTTTTAGATTTTCCGGCAAGACAAATGACAAACTCTCCCTTGGGTGGGTTGGCCTCAAAAAACAAAACAGCTTCGGCTAGGCTACCTCTAAAAGTAGTAGCATATAGTTTACTGAGCTCCCGACTAATACTCATCGGCCGTTCGGGCTCCATATGGGCGAGCAATTGGGATAGGGTTTTACACAATTTATGTGGGCTTTCGTACAAAATCGCCGTGTGGGGATTGTCGGCCAAAAACTCCAGTCGTGCTACGCGCCCTTTTTTTGGGGGCAAAAACCCCTCAAAATGAAACCGATCGCTGGGCAAACCACTTTGTACCAATGCCGGAA
>Ga0181574_10000248_pt1 | contig 49635 bp, 52 predicted proteins | sample 101ome_24_FD_145600 | JGI IMG/M metagenome (GOLD analysis project Ga0181574, IMG submission 145600) | Coastal salt marsh microbial communities from the Groves Creek Marsh, Skidaway Island, Georgia - 101410AT metaG (spades assembly) | ecosystem: Environmental > Aquatic > Marine > Intertidal zone... | reverse complement strand
CAAACAGAAACGCCATCACATCCTTGAGCTGCTGTTCGGTGAGAATCCCTTGTGCACCAAAACGCGGCATATGAGAGCACACGTTGTAAGCATGGGTATTCCAGAGCTTGGACCAGGTGTACTGCAGCATTACGTCACTTTGGCCTCGGGCACCATAATTGGTGAGGGAGGGACCCAAATTACCGTATGCCATCTCTGCTGGATCGAGCTGATGGCAGGCGTAGCAATTGCCGCCGTTTGCTTTCTCGGGATTATCCGAGTACTGGAGCCCTTTGCCGTTGTTGGCCACCTCCTGTCCCCGCTCCCAACTGCCCAGATAGTCTCCGTCGCCGGGTAACACCACACTGGCCAATGCGGTCTCGCGAAGCTCGGCTGCTACGGCAGCATCGCCTGATTCCTCGCGAGGCTTGCTACAAAACGCCTGTAGCGGGTCCTGCTCGAGGCGATCAAGGCCTACCTGATTAATAGATTTGAAGCCGGTATTTAAGGCGGTGGACACACCTTCTGCCTGCACGAACCCGATACACCCTGCCAACCACAGGACAAACGCTATCTTAATCTTCATCTCACTCACCTCTTCAGTCCGGGAGCCGCCATCGGCGCTCCTGCAGCGGTGACCGCGAGATAGGTCTGCAGCGCCACGGTAACGTCGGATCCCATATCTAGCAGCGGAAACCGTTGCTGGCGGAAGCAATCGCGCATGCGCCATCCCATTGTGCGCACAACACCTTCCGAAATTCGGTAGGCGGGCCAGCCACTGTAGGCCACCGCAGCGCCCTCATGGGTGGTGAGATCCGGCAGCGCCTGAAGGCGAATGCGCATCCCCTCCTGACCGTGACAGGTTGCACAGGAAAAATCATGAGGGCCCGCACGATAGTAGAATACCGCTTCACCCAGCGCATAGGCCTCGCGCTCCTTATCATGCTCCTGACCCGGGGCAATCGGCAGGTCTCTGGATTTCTCCGCCAGCCACGCCACCAAAGCCTCCATTTCCGTACCAAGATCCCCGCGCAGGGAATACGGATGATCGTCAACTTCTTCCGGCGTTCTACCTTGTAGCTCCTGCATGCAAAAGCGCAGTCGAGCCTCTACATCCATCACCCGATCGACGTCCCCAAAATAACGAGGCAACCGCGCGTAGGCACCTTCGACCACCCCGGGCCCCAACCCCAGATCACAGGCTTCAAGTGACGCCTGTTTGGGTCCCTGTAAGGCAAACCAATATTCCTCCCCCTCATCAATCACAAAGATGGCAGGATTATCGTCACCGAACATGGCTCGGTATTCATCGAAAATACCGGCCTCCTCTCCGTAGGCGGGACCGGCCAGCATGACTGTGGCAACTAAACAGGCCGCTACTAAACAGGCCGCTACATTTATTATTCTGCTATCTGGCATAGCACGCCCCCCGGGTTTGAGTATTATCGAATCGCTGTCTCACCCTCTCCAGTCTCCCCCGTATTATCTCGCCAGCTGATCGTGACCTTATCTCCCGCCGCTCCACCAGCAAACTTGACGCCAAGGAAGGGATTTGCCGAGACCGCTGCCCCCCAGTAACCATGCATGACCACCTTGTCATTATGGGTCACGGTCACTTCCTCAATATAGTTGGCGGGAATGGTTTCCCCCGCCTGATCCTTGCGTAAACCTGTTTCCATCGGATGGCGCATAAGGGCCTTCACCTCACAGGTATCACCTTCCAATTGAGCACGAATTCTAATTTTTCCAGCCATAATCGTTCTCCTCAACCGCCGCAGCCACCAAGGGTTACCTTGGTCTCTTTGCTTGCCATGAAAAAGCCTTCCTCGTTCTCTGCCACCGCATAAAGAGTGCAGGTTTGCGCCACCTTTACTCTCGTCTCGATATAGGGCTTCGAGCCCTCAACAACCGAAAACATAGCGGCCATGGGATTTGGATTCTTCTCGACCATGACATAGAGGCGACTGACGCCTGGCAGCACAGCCTCGTCGACTTCAATTTTAATCGGCACCACCGCGCCGTTTTCAGCGATGTCAGGGGTAGTGAAGATAATGCCAGCACTTTCCGTCGGCGTTTGACCAAGCGCCGCGAAGGTTGCGTCCAAATCTGTCGCTGAAAAAGCAGCCATCGGCTTTGCAACCGCCGCCCACAATTTCGCAGGTAATGCGACTACCGTAGCGATCAGCGCTGCAGTCCTCAAAAATTTTCGGCGTGCCATACCGCCTACCGGTTCCACTTTCATTGTCTTTTCCTCCGTTATTCTTCTGTATCAAGCAGCCAAGAAACCAGCTCGCCCAACACCTGGTCATCAAGTTGACTCATGGGGGGCATAGGGATTGATCCCCAGACGCCACCGCCCCCGTTCTTAATCTTATCGGTCAAATACGCCGTCATGTCCTGACCTTGATAGCGCGCCTTGATTTCAGTAAAAGCAGGTCCTACCAAGGCCTTGTTCAACCCGTGACAGCCTGAGCATCCATTGGCAGCCAATACCGCTTCAGGTGTTTCATCGTAGCTCTCATGTTGAGCCGCTGGACTATCTTCAACAGGCGCCGTTTGAATACCGGGAAATGGACCGTAGTCCCGGACCTGATCCTTCAAGTTGCCGTGGGCATTCATCGCGTAGTCAGGAAGATAGGAAGTCACCGTAACGTCCACCTCGCAATTCTCAGTGCAAGCGGAACCCACAACATCCGGAGTACCTGCAACCGACCACAATCCGTGCTCCGTAGTCATGCCATTCCTGTTGGGCATCAAATCTTGTATTTCAGCGATGTTTGCATCGCTTAAAACAAAGTCGTAATCAACGATGTAGCCCAACTGCAATAGGTAAGCCACCAACGCATAGACCTCATCCACCTGAAGTGATTTAGGTGCATTCCAGGGCATCGCCCGATTAATGTAATCCCATAGTGTCGACAGCGTGGCTACTTTCATCAGAGTCGTACGCACCACTGCGGGATCCGTCAAAGCCGCAACCCGTCCCGAGCTGATGTCGTCATCCGTCACATTGCCCAGCACAATCGGTGAGAAAACCTCATTGGAGTCGCCAAAGTCTCCATGGCAAACCGAACATTTATCGAGCCACAGAATTTCACCCTCTTCAACGGAACCTGAACCGGGCGGAAGACCGGCAAAATCGGGTCTGACATCAATATCCCAAGCGGCGACTTCCTCGGATGTTGCCTCTCTACCCAACGCCCAAAGTTCTACGGGGTAGTCTACTGAGAGAGCAAACGGCATCTGTACCATCAGGCACAAGGTAAGCAGCCATTTAGCCCAATTGCACATTGTCGACCTCCCCATCAGGTTTCACCCGCCACGTCTGAATGGCATTGTTGTGATAGATCGATCGCGTGCCTCGCACAGCAACCAAATCAGCACGCTGAGGCTGGACGTACCCCGTGCTGTCATGAACCCGGCTCTGCAGTAACGCCGACTCGCCCTGCCAGACCCAGTCAGCATGAAAACGCGTTAGCATTTTCGGTAGCACTGGACCATCTAGTCTGGCTTCACGCCAATTGCGTCCACCATCAACCGAGACCTCTACCTTGGTTACCGAGCCACGCCCAGACCAGGCTAGTCCGGTAATGTTGTAGTAACCGCGGTTTTGCAGCTTTTGACCACCGGACGGCGCCGTGATCACCGACTTCGCTTCCTGTATCGCCGTGTACTGGCGCTGCTGTCCATCCGGCATTAAATCGACATAATGACTGGCCTCATCCTTGGTCGCGTAAGGCCTGTCCCCTATCTCCAAACGGCGAAGCCACTTGACCCAAGAGACCCCTTGTACACCGGGCACCACCAACCTGAGCGGGTAGCCCTGCTCCGGTCGGAGCATTTCTCCATTTTGTCCGTAAGCAACAATCGCATCATCCAGCGCATTTTCCATGTTAATGGTGCGCGTCATACTCGATCCGTCTGCACCCTCGGCCAACAAATACTTGGCACTTTGATCATACCCTGCTCGCTCCAGCAGCAAGGATAGCGGCACGCCGGTCCACTCTGACCCAGACAACATGCCGTGAGTGTATTGAACCGTGGGCACCGCCGAATTCCCCCACTCAAGCGCGGTATTCGCGCCGCATTCCAAAAAGTGCATTCTCGATACACTGGGCATCCGCATCAATTCTTCCATGGTAAAAACGATCGGCTTTTCCACGAGGCCATTGATCATTAGACGGTGTCGGCGGGGATCGATATCGACCCACCCTTGGTGATGGCGCTCAAAGTGCAGACCGCTTGGCGTGATCATCCCAAACATGTTTTGCAGCGGCGTGAAGGCCACACTGGCCTGATCTGTTTGGGTCAGTCCCGGACTTTGCCGGCGGATGATATTTTGCTCGTATATCGAGGGCTGCCCATAGGGGTTGGCCGCAACGGGTTTACCCAATGTTCGACTCCACTCGGGAAGGGTCAGGATATCCTGGTCGCTGGCTACCACTGCGCCCGACATGGCGGCTACTGCCGCGCCAAAAGCGCTTTGAAGAAGACCACGTCGCCTGTGATCGACACCATGACGTGATATTGACTCTATGAGATCCGAATCAAGAAAGGATTCAGGTGCCGGTCTGATCTTTCCCTGATCTGGCAAATCGTCACTGCTCATCGCATTAACGTCCCCAATATTGTTTTTGTATCGAGCCCGCAGACCCTGAGTCGACGGACGGGAGTCTTTCGCACCCTGATACTTTTTTTGTTATTCTATACAATTCTAAAGATATAACCAATAGCTTTTAGGACTAATCGGTTGAGTTGGACCTGCCAAGATCACATAAGCGCCTCATTGAAATGACCCCCTCGACCCGATTGCAACCCAAGAGTAGATTAGCCGAGTTCACTCTTGGAGCTCCCAATGGAAGGATATCCCATGGATTCACTGCGAGCACCCGCCCTCACACTGTTTTTGTTCACCGCAAGTTTTCTGTGGTGTGTGGAGACTATCGCGCAGTCCTCAAGCACTCAGGGGGTGGCAGTCCATCTTGACTCAATTACCCATATCAACCGAGCCATTCGCCAGGTTGAGCGGCTTGTGGATGCTCATCCAGGAACACAGGTCCGACTCATTCTCATCGCCTCCGCGGTGGAACCCGCTCTGGAGGGAGCAATGGATAAAAATGGCGGTTTATACAGTGCTCAGCTAGAGCAGCTTCTTGCCAAAGGCGTTGGAATATTCGCCTGTGAAACCACGCTGATAAGCCTCTCGAAGCGTCCTGAGGAACTTACTTTTGGAGTTGATACGGTTCCCTCTGGCATCGCGGAACTGGCTCGGCTCCAGCTCGAGAGTGATTATGCTTACCTTAAGCTCTAACAATCGAAGCCGCGTTAGTCTTTGGTCAACATTGGCTTGCTGTGGCGCCCTACTTGCCGCCGTGATCATGCCGATGAACACCGCTCTTGCGGACAGGCTCGTGTATGTGTACTCGCCAGACTGTGGTGCCTGCATGAAATTCGATAAGGAGGTCGGCGCAATTTACGACAAAACGGAAGAATCCACGCAACTCCCCATGATCAAAATAGAACTCGGCCGGTGGCAACAAGGAGGTCATTCGTTGCGTCAATGTGACACTCAAGACGTGTTTGCAACACCCACCTTTATCCATCTGCAGGACTGTATTGAGGTCGACCGGATCACGGGATACTCCAGCGATGAACTGTTTTGGTTTGCGCTAGAGCGGATGGATAATCGCTCTAAAGGGCACGGGAGTGCGGTCGCTGTAGAGTGACCAGGTAGCCGACTGCCTCAGACGTTGGAATCAAACTCACTCCGCAGGGCCCGGACAAAATCCTCAAGCTCAGCCTCAGGCAGCAAGTTAATACCCGCAGCCGCTGGCCGACCACCGCCGGTAGGGAATTGCCGGCAAACCGTATCAGCCCCCTCACGATTCGCGATCGGTGCCCTGACGCTGACCAACAAGCCACCGCTTACATCGGTTAAGACAGCATGAGCTCTTTCGGGATGATTATTTGCCAGCGCATTGCTGAAAACACCACTCACTCGCCGTGCCCAAGATGTGGCAGGTAACCGAATCACGGCCACCCTACCATCAGCAACCACGATTTCGGCTCTTTCGGCGAAAGCCATATCCTCTTCATACCCACGCCTGAGCGTAGTGATCAACTCCGGATCATCCCGCAAACAATCTGTTGGAGTATTATGAGGTTGTAACCGTCGATATAGCTCGGCTGGATGAAAGTGCAAATCCTCTACGTCAGCACCGTAACCGTTGTAATTAATCAGAATCCCAAGCTCCCGCCAACCTGAAGTATCGATAGCAGGGTCGAGAGTAGCCTTTAAGCGCTCAGCAGTACCGTCAAGATTATCTCCAAAACACCCCACCACGGCCCAGGGCGCTTCAGCACCGGCTAACCGGCCGTTTATCAGCGCGGACGTGCATATCTCAGGGGCAGTATTGATTGAATGAAAAAAATTGTCGGCCGTGGGTAATTCGCCTGGCGTATGATGGTCCGTGTAATCGACGATAACCCCGGCGGCTAGCAAACGATCCAGATGGGGTTGGTTTTTTTCTACTGCGACATCCAGCACCGTCACTGTATCTCCGGCAATCGCCTCAACGCGCTGAAGCAGTGCTATATCACGCTTGACCCCTGTAACAAGGGTGCTGTCCACTGGTTCGTGATGTCTGAGCTGAATCAGTGCACAGATACCATCTGCGTCACCATTAAACACGTCGATGTAAGCCACGTTACTGCCTTAGGAGCATGTTGGTGTCAGAGCTAAAGTATGGGGGGGATTAGTTTTTCATCCTTTCGTGCGTAGGGAAAGACGCCACGTTTTCGGCGGATGACTGGGCACGAGGACGCTTACCCACGCGACCCTGCTTCACCCAAATAAAGTCATACCATGGCTCATGACTGTCAAACCCAACCACGTAGTCCTTGAGAATGGCAGTGATTGCGCTGCAGTCGATCTGGTGGCAGGCCTCGACCAACCTAGCCGCTGCGACCTCCATCTCCTCCATGGGCACCGACGATTCCTCTGCTCGCATGATCATGGGATGACCCGTGCCAGTTACAGACGTACCAAGAAGCAACTCTTCATGAAGTTTTTCGCCCGGACGCAGACCTATAAATTCAATATCGATATGTTCACAGTCGCTTGCTTCGCCTTCGAGCTCATAACCACTCAAGCGAATCATGCGGCGGGCAAGATCAACAATACGGATTGGCTCTCCCATATCGAGGACAAACACATCGCCTCCTGTTCCCATTGAGCCCGCCTGCAAAACGAGTTGCGCTGCCTCCCGAATACTCATGAAATAGCGGGAGACCTCTGGGTGCGTCACAGTGACGGGACCGCCCTGCTCGATTTGTTCGCGGAACAGCGGTACAACAGATCCCGAGGATCCAAGAACATTGCCAAACCTGACAATACAGAACCTGGTGGGGGTCTCTAGCTGGGACATACCCTGCAAAATAAGTTCGGCAAAGCGCTTCGAGGCGCCCATCACATTAGCCGGCCTGACCGCCTTGTCTGTCGAAATCAGAACAAAAGTATCGACCCCTGCTCGCTGCGCTGCGCGCGCTGCGTTGAGAGTTCCCTGAACGTTATTGACAACCCCTTCAGCGATGTTGTGCTCGACCATGGGAACATGCTTGTAGGCGGCAGCATGATAAACCGTGTCAACCTTGAACGTAGTGAATAGTGAGATTAATCGGTCTTCATCGCGCACTGTGCCAAGAAGGGTTACCAGCGTGGTTCGCAAGCCAAGCTTGCTCTGAATGGCGCGCAGTTCACGCTCCACGCGGTAAAGAGAAAATTCCGAGATATCCAGGAGCACCAATTCTCGCGGCTCCGATTCGATAATCTGGCGGCATAACTCGGAGCCAATCGAACCCCCCGCCCCCGTTACCATCACCACTTTACCGGTAATGCAGCGGTCTATTAACTCCGGATGCGGAGGCACAGGATCGCGTCCTAGCAGGTCATCCAGATCCACATCCTGAATCTGATTGACGCTGGCTCGCCCCGCGACCAACTCAGAAATCTTGGGCACAGTTCTTACGTGTACCGGCATACCGACCAGAGAGCTGATAATTTCACGCCGCCGCTCGTGTGTGGCCGAGGGGACGGCCAAAAGAACCTGAGCGACATCAAATTCCACGATCAAAGACTCGAGTTGATCTGCGGACAATACGGGTCGTCCAGCAATAACGCTGTTAACGACAGACAGATCATCATCCACAAAGGCGACCACCTGGTAGGAGGCGCCATGGTTGAGTGCATGCAGAAGCTGACGGCCCGACTCCCCGGCGCCATAAATGATGACTCTTCTGGCATCGCGTCCCATAGAAGCCTGATGCCAGGTCCGCATCATCATACGGGTCGCACCCGAGCCAACAAATAGGATCAACCAGAACAGAATCGGAGCGGAAACTGAAAAGTCCAGACCGGCGAAGTACACCAGCGCCACAAGGCTGAGGGTGGCAAGGGTCACTGCTCGAGCAAGATCCCAAACCGCCTGCTGCCCCATGTGACGAATAAGCGACCGATACAGACCAAGAAAAATGAAAGAAATAGCGGTGGTGAACAACAAGGCACTCAACACCACAAACTCGATTAGGCCAAGTGGACCGCTATCTCTGCCACCCGTCATTGAAAGCGCGCCGTACACGGCAAAAAGGGCAACGGCCAGATCAAGCGCCAGAAGTGATGCAAACCTCGCAGTTCCGCCGGTTGATTTCCCGGCCAGCAACGCCGGGAGACTAAAGAGCCCCCCAGATCGCTCGAGGCGAGCTACGATCTTTTTAACCATGGTGCCTTCCTGGACAGTAACGCTCTTGGTGGACGTGCTATACGTTCAGACTTCGACCAGTCTACGCTTTCCGCCTCGCGTATACCAACAGTGCCAGCGGAGGAATTGTGGCCAATATTACCGCGATCATTCGGGAATAAACGCCGCCCAAAGACAACATTGCCAGTGGAAAGAGCCAGCAAAGGTGTAGTAGGAGTAATCCCAGATTGACAACAAGAGGACTCCCGGTAATTCGCGTCAGACGCTGATAAGCGTGGTCACGATGAGCTAAATGGGGGGCCTGGCCTCGAGTCACCCTGATACTCAGCGTCATCGTCGCATCCACTAAAAAAGGCATCATGAGAACCAACCAAACCCAGCCAAGAGAAAAATCCACCAAGGTGACTCTTACCCCCAGTGCAGCAAGCAGAAACCCAAGGCAAATAGCCCCAGCGTCTCCCATGAATAATGAGGCGGGGGGCCAGTTAAAAAACACCATCGGGAAACAGGAAAAAATCAGTAGGAATAGAATGTTGATTAGACCCTGTGCTTGGGGTGCGTCAGTCACGGACAGGATTGCGGCAAGGCCAACAAAAACAAGTAACGCTTGAGTAATTGCAAAGCCGTCAATGCCATCCATAAAATTGAAAAGATTGATAATCCACACGAAGGTGAAAAGTAGAAGACAATAAAGCCAGAGAGAGCCGGTGCCAATCTCTGCAAAAAGAAACAGACCCGCCGATATAAAATAAAGCAGTAGACGCAGTCCACTATTCAACTTGAAGCGATCGTCAAGAAGCCCTATCACTGCGAGGCAGGTCACAAGGATCACGGTTAAGCCAGCATTAGCAAAGCCCTCTTCCACCAGCGCCGGGAAAAATAAAAAGCAAGTAACGACTGCGATGATGATAATAACTCCCGCACCCACCGGCGTAGGTATTACATGCTGGCTGCGTGATTCAGGTTTATCAATCAACCCCACTGTTGGCGCCACTCGCTTGAAGACCCAGAGGCCAATCAGACTTATGAAAAAAGCGGCTACGATCGCGTTGACGATCATTAGCGCGTCCCCGTTTTGTCGGCGAGCAATGTCTCTAACGTCCACTCCGATCGCCAACCCGAGAGCCTTGGTTTGACGCCGGTCCACCCCCCCAAACTCAGAGACCGCCACGTGGCACCGGCGGGCTTGCGGCCCACAACATCGCGACAGAAACTGGCGAGCCGCCACAAGCTAACGGGAGCAGTCACCGATGCGCGACAACCCAATGCCGATGCTATTCGTCTGGATGAATACCGTTCTCCATCGGTCACTGCGAAGCGTTCAGTCTTTCTATCGAGTTTTCCTACCTGTGTCGCGAGAAGGATGAGCAGGGATACCAGATCCGGGCGGGATATCATCGCTCTGACACCGATTGAGGGCAGTGCTAGCGGCAGTCGACTAGCCATGATGGCCAACGTAGCCAAGTTGCCAGTGAGCTCCTGATCATAGATCAGTCCCGGGCGACAAATCGCCAATTCACAGGCACTGTGCCTCAGTAACTGCTCGAGGCTTTGTTCAGCCATCCACTTGGAAAGGACATAAGGTGTATCTGGTCGCAGTAGCGAGCTTGCAGCAGCATCTACTTCATAACCCTCCGGGGGCACTATGTTCAGCGTACTCAAAAAAATGAACCGCTTGACTCCCACGCTTAGGGCGGCGTCCGCCAACGCCATTGTCGCCTTGTAGTTGACTTTATCGTAATCCTCGGGCGCAGCCTCATCGTGGGCCAACCCCCCACAGTGAATCACCGTGGAGAGGCCCTCCAACGCGGTTCGATAGCCCGATGTAGTCATGAGATCGAGGCGTCTCATCGCATCTGCACGACCGAGCGTTACCACCTTATAATCCCGCGCGCTGAGGGCCTCTAAGAGTGCGCGCCCTACATAACCAGAGGCGCCGGTAACACCAATCACCGGCACCTCGGGAGCGGCAGCAAAGATCTAATCGAGGGTAATTTGACTCCGGTTTTGATCAATGATCTTCTCACCAATACCTGTTACCTCCGCCAACTCGTCAATTGTCTCGAATGGCCCGAATGCCTGGCGATACTCTACGATTCGATAGGCCTTCGCCAACCCAACCCCTTGCAGACCCGCCGAGAGCACCTCAGCAGAATCGGTGTTTATATTAACAGTTTCATTGGCCATCAAAGAGGCACTTGCGCCAAACAATGAACATATCAGTGCGATACCAATCAAGGTTTTCCTGACAGCGCGACTGAGGGAAGCCTCTCCTAAAAACCGCGAGGCTACCAATATGCTGAAGCTCTCAAAGCTAGATTCTTTCACCATTTAACCTTCTCCTAACCTGGTTGTTGAGTCTTGATTGACTCCACCCCAATGTAGGACGAAAGTAGATGGGTGAACTCATCCTTGAACGGACAGAATATTAAAAAGCTTCAATAGATGAACGTATGTTCTGGAGTGCGCCTGCGGGATCAGCTGCCCCAGTAATTGGCCGTCCTACTACTAAATACGTTGCACCAGCAGCCAAAGCGTCACGCGGTGACAACACCCGACGCTGATCACCCATATTGTCCTCCGGGAGTCTTATCCCTGGCGTCACCAGGTCAAAGTCTGCTCCCAATTGCTCGCGCAATAGTTTAGCTTCCTGCGCTGAACAGACAACACCGTCCATTCCCGCACGCTTTGCTAACTCGGCCAGCAACATTACTCGCTCCATCGGCGATTGGTGGCTTCCGGTCTCAAACAAGTCTTCCGGAGCCATACTGGTGAGTACAGTTACCGCAATCAGCTTGGGGGGGGCGGGATATTCGGCCAAGACCTCGCGGGCTGCCATCATCATCCTACTCCCACCCGAGGCATGAACGTTAACCATCCATACCCCCTGCTCAGCCGCCGCGCGGCAGGCCTTGGCAACGGTATTGGGGATATCGTGGAACTTCAAATCCAAAAATATATCGAAGCCTCGATCACCAAGCGCCTTTAATACTGCCGGTCCTTCCCGCGTAAAAAGCTGTTTGCCTACTTTCACTCGGCAAGTTTCAGGGTCCAAGAGGCTAACTAAATCCAGTGCCTCTCTCGCGGAGTCGAAATCCAGCGCAACAATCAAAGGACCCTTCGCATCAACCATTTACAAAACATCCTCAAAGCAGGGTTTACACATAGTCAGCCTCTCGTATAACACTTAGGTCCTTAATAGTTCCCCAATGTTTACACCCCGGGCAATGCCAATGGAGGCTTTGCCCGTGAAAACCACAGTGGCCACAACGATAACTCGAACGTCCAGCAACCAACTTGTTGATGGTGGCCAGCTCTAACGCCTCGTCCTCGCCCACTTCGCTCTGGCTGTGCAACTTCATCAATAGCTCGAGCCCTCGAAGAGAGGGCCTGCCTTCAAGATTATCCCTGAGAAAACGTTTAGCAGCCTCAGGACCTTTACTGTCATGAAACTCCTCAGCAATTGATAACACCAGTGACGTATTCGGAGACCGCTTGAAACTCGTCTGCAGATACTCCAGTAACTCCCCTCTTCGATTAGCTGCCACATAGGCTTCCCGAAGCAGATGAGCACTTTCCGCTACGAAGTCGGAATCCTGTTGCGCAAGTGACTGTAAGACCTTTATCGCTCTTACGGGATTTCCCGCCTTAATTTCCAGTGAACCCAGGGTCATCGTCGCCCTGACGCAGGCATCGTCATAACGCAGTGCCTGTTCCAAAAATTCCCTGCCCGACTGAAAGTCGGCGCGGTCAATCATTTCTTCGGCTTTTTCGCAGCAGTAATGAGCCAGTAAGGCGGGCACTGGCTGACCCACCTCATCAGCATCTCCCGATTTCGCTCTTAAGAGACTGCGCTTGGGAAGCAGCTCAGAGGCCACCTCGAGAGCTTTATCCCAGTCTCTTTGCGCCTCATAGATTTCAAGAAGGTGCCGCCGTGCGACCCGCTTATGCGCCCCGGACTCCGACACCAAATCTTTGAGTAAACGCTCAGAGCGATCAAGCAAGCCTGCGGATATATAGTCCCTTGCCAGCTCTAAATGAGATAAGTGAAGCTGAGCTACCGGCAGACTTGGTCGGGCCAATAAATTCTGGTGAACTTTTATGGCCCTCTCCACCTCTCCGCGCCGGCGAAGGATATTGCCCAGTGCAATATGGGTGTCGAAGGTTTCTGCATTTACTTCCAGCGCCTTGGTAAATGCGTCGATAGCACTATCTTGACTGCCGTCGAGCAAAAAATTTAGACCCCGGTAATATTGGGAAGGCGGCGTGGAATGGAAGTCCCAGAGAGCTGCTCTACTGCTTACCGAACGTCTACCTAGCCACCAACCAAGACCAATTGCTATCGTCAGGATCCCTAGAAGCAGCAGATCATTCACCGCTGGTAACACCTGCGCGGCGCAGCCTCTCCAGCTCCATCTGAAGACGCGAGTTCTCCCGCTGCTGCTTTAGCAATGCCGCCTTCTGCCTCCATATCATCCCCGTAGAAGCGACAAGGCCGAGACTCAACCCGATGCCCAGCATAAGCAACAGCCACAGGGACACGGGGCGCGCTGGAAGTTCGATGAACAACAAATCCAAGGAAATGGCAGCAGTGTTTTGGATAGAGAAGAGAGCCCCTGTAATAACAGCTAGCAGCAGAACCATACCAGCCAGCAAGGATCTGAAAATCCGCACGGTTAAAAACCTGTCTTCAAGGACCGATTTACTCGCTCGCGAAGTTCTTTACCTGGCTTAAAGTGCGGCACATGCTTGCCGTCGAGCTCAACCGTGTCGCCAGTCTTTGGATTTCTGCCACGACGGGGCTCTCTGTAATGGAGGGAGAAGCTGCCAAAGCCTCTGATCTCTATCCGCTCGCCAGCAGCCAATGTCTCGGCCATGTGGTCAATGATCAACTTTACCGCCAGCTCAACATCTTTCGCGCTGAGTTGATCCTGGCGGGAGGTCATTAGCTCAATAAGTTCACTTCGGGTCATGGGGTATCTTGGTTACTCCTCTGGCCCCTCTATTGTCCACAGCTGGAGGCGGGTTGCAACTCCCTAATTTAAAAGCGCTTTTTTAAAAAAAAGGCCCGCGTTGCGGGCCTTTTCGATGTGCGACATCGACTATTTACTGTCCGTCCATCTGCGCCTTAATAAGATCACCAATGGTTCCCGGTGATGTTACCTCATCCTGCTGCTTGAGCGATTCGACGGCTTCCTTCTCGTCATCGACGTCTTTCGCTTTAATCGACAAACCCAGAGACCGGTTTTTTCTGTCTACATTGGTAATCTTTGCCTCAACCGAGTCGCCGACATTCAGCACTGATCGTGCGTCCTCGACCCGGTCCTGACTGATATCAGCGACTTTCAGATAACCTTCGACCTCATCACCAAGTTTGATGGTCGCGCCTTTAGCGTCCACCTCAGTGACGGTACCGGTGACGATGGCCCCCTTGTCATTCTCACTAACATAGAGGCTGAAACCATCTTCTTCCATCTGCTTCACGCCCAGAGAGATACGCTCACGCTCGGGGTCTATAGACAGAATGACCGTTTCAATTTCATCACCTTTCTTATAGTTGCGAACCGCTTCCTCGCCAGTCTCGTTCCAGCTGATATCGCTCAAATGAACTAAACCGTCGATGTTGCCATCGAGCCCAATGAAGATACCAAAGTCAGTAATTGACTTGATAGTTCCGGAGATCCGATCACCTTTGGCGTGGCCGGCAGCGAAGGCGTCCCAGGGATTCATGGTGCACTGCTTGATACCCAGTGAAATCCGACGTCGCTCCTCGTCGATATCAAGAACCATGACCTCGACTTCGTCACCCAACTGCACGATCTTGGAGGGGTGAACGTTCTTGTTGGTCCAATCCATTTCGGATACGTGAACGAGACCTTCAACACCCTCTTCTATTTCCGCAAAGCAACCGTAATCGGTGAGGTTGGTAACGCGGGCATTAACTCGACTGCCTTCGGGATAACGATTTGTTATCTCCACCCAAGGATCCTCGCCCAGCTGCTTCAATCCAAGAGATACCCTGTTGCGCTCACGATCGAATTTCAGGATTTTTACATCCATCTCCTGACCGACTTCGACAATTTCGCTGGGGTGCTTGATACGCTTCCATGCCATGTCAGTGATATGAAGAAGACCGTCAACTCCGCCGAGATCAACAAAGGCGCCATAGTCTGTCAGATTCTTGACAACGCCCTTGACCGCCATGCCTTCCTGGAGGTTTTCAAGCAGCTCTTCTCGCTCCTGACTGTTGGCGGCTTCCATTACAGCCCGTCGGGAAACGACAACATTGTTCCGCTTCTGATCCAGCTTGATGACTTTAAAGTCGAGTTCCTTGCCCTCAAGGTGCGTCGTTTCACGAATAGGCCGCACATCGATCAACGATCCGGGCAGGAACGCGCGGATAGAATCGATATCGACGGTAAATCCACCCTTCACCTTGCCGTTGATAATACCGATAACAACTTCTTCTGCGACGTGCGCGGCTTCTAAGCGCTTCCACGCCTCGGCTCGCTTTGCTTTCTCGCGAGACAGCTTGGTTTCACCGAAACCGTCCTCAACAGTCTCGAGTGCCACCTGTACTTCATCACCAACGTTGAGCGTGCACTCACCGTTCGCATTAATAAACTGATCGAGGGGAATCACACCTTCGGACTTGAGCCCGGCGTGAACCGTCACCCACTCATTGTCGATATCAATGACCACGCCCGTGACAATAGAACCGGGCTCCATATCGACGGTTTTCAGACTTTCTTCAAATAATTCGGCGAAGGATTCGCTCATGGGATTTACCTGTAGTTGCGGCGGATACATCACGCCTTTGCCGGTTTCCAGACTAACCGGGTCATTACATTTTGCGGATGCCGAGGAATCTGGTCCTTAACCGGATAGCCGCCCTATTAAGCCTCTGGCGGCAGCAAGGGACATTACACGCTCTAGGACCTGATCGATTGTCAACAAGGTGCTGTCAATCGTGACCGCGTCCTCGGCGGCAACCAGGGGCGACACCGAGCGAGTCGAATCTCTCGCGTCCCGGTCCCTGATGCTCTCCAGAAGGCGCGGCAGGCTAACACTTTCACCCTTTGCAAGCAACTGGGAATATCGCCGCTCAGCACGGGCCTCAACACTGGCGGTGAGAAAGATTTTTAACGGGGAATCGGGGAAAACTTGAGTGCCCATATCCCGCCCATCGGCAACAAGGCCTGGGGGCCGAGCCCACTCGCGTTGACGTTCCAAAAGTGCCTCTCTCACCATGGGTAAAACCGCCACAGATGATGCACCTTTGCTACCCAGTTCCGAGCGGATATCGGCCGTAACGTCCACCCCTCCCAGCTTGGCGACTACCTCATCGTCGACCACATCAAATTCAGCGTCCAGTGAACGGGCAATTCTCGCCACTGCTCCCTCGTCATCCCAGACGACGCCGGCGTCGAGACAGGCTTTACCAACAAGTCGATATAGTGCCCCGCTATCGAGTAGGTGCCATCCGAGCTGTCTCGCGAGCCGCACCGCCAGTGTTCCCTTTCCGGCGCCACTGGGGCCATCGATGCATACAACGGGAGCTCCTTCCATCACTGGCAGTCCAGCTTAAGACCAACGCCGTTGGCGAGCTCTGCAAAACCGGGAAAAGAGGTGGCAACGTGATCACAATCCAAAATACTGATGGGACCTGTAGAGCGCAGGGACGCGATGGCGAAGCTCATAGCAATTCTATGGTCATCAAACGTTTCAACGGTTGCTGATCCCATCGAACCTCCTTCTATAACAATGCCATCAGGCGTCGGATGATTAACGATGCCAAGATCAGAAAGACCTTTTGCCATTGAGGCGATACGATCGCTCTCCTTAACTCTGAGCTCCTCAGCGCCCGAGAGTACAGTCGTGCCCTCGGCGCAAGCAGCCGCAATAAATAATGCGGGAAACTCATCGATAGCAAGCGGGACAAACTCTTCTGGGATATTGATGCCTTTCAAGGGTGCATGCCGCACGCGTAAATCCGCGACCGGTTCTCCGCCCACCTCTCTTGGATCAATGACCTCGATATCGGCGCCCATCAGTTCGAGAATATTTAATACACCCGTACGCGTCGGGTTCATCCCCACATGCTTCAAAAGTAGATTTGAGCCCGGCGCAATGCTGGCGCCCACAAGGAAAAACGCGGCTGAAGATATATCCGCCGGGATGTCTATGTCGGCCTCTTGTAGGCAACCACCTCCTTCAACAGAAATGACACCGGCCGTTTGCTCAACCGTGTAGCCGAAGCCTCGCAACATACGCTCGGTATGATCACGGGTTGGCCCGGGCTCGGTTACAGACGTCTTGCCACTCGCCATCAACCCAGCGAGTAGAACGCAGGACTTTACCTGAGCACTGGCTATCGGCAGGTCATAGTGAATTCCTGTCAGCGTCCTGCCTCCCTTAATGTGTAGAGGCGGGCGCCCCTCCTCGCCACTACTGATGGAGGCGCCCATTTTTTCCAAGGGGGTAATTACCCGACCCATGGGTCTCTTCATTAAGGACGCATCACCTATCAACGTGGAGTCAAATGGTTGACCAGCTAACAGACCAGTAAGCAATCGCATGCTGGTACCGGAGTTACCCATATCCAAGGGTCTATCCGGTGCCTGCAGACCGCGGAGTCCTACCCCATAAATAGTCAGCTCGCCGTTGGTCGGGCCCTCAATCTGGACACCCATGGTCCGAAAGGCTGCTACCGTTGCCAACGCGTCTTCGCCTTCCAAAAATCCGTGGACTCGCGTGACGCCCTCGGCGAGCGATCCCAACATTACTGATCGATGGGACATGGATTTGTCGCCGGGGACTCGTATTTCACCGGTGAGAGTGCCGCCAGGCTGTGCCAGAAATTTCACAATGTGTAGTCCTTTAGCGACTCTATGACGATGAATCTTCAGTCACTGACGAGGGGTCTGCGAGAGGATTTAGAATAGCATCGTGGCTACGCCTGATCTCTCTGCAGGTCGTAAAGTAGGCTTCCAGGGCAGCACCATCCTCAGCATCTATATTCCGCTTCAAAGTAGCGATCTCGGCTTCGACGCGAGTAAGTGCGTCCAACAGTGCCGCTCGGTTGGTGAGCGCCACATCTCGCCACATCAGTGGATCCGATCCGGCGATGCGGGTCATGTCTCTGAGGGCTCCACCACCATGCCGCATTGAATCCAGAGAATCCTCTGAAAGCGCCTTGGTCAGCGCATAAGCGAGCATGTGCGGCGAGTGACTACTGGCTGCCAGCGCGGCATCGTGATCGGCCACAGACATCAGTGTGATACGAGACCCCACGGTCTGCCACATCGCTGATACCAACTCTATCGCCTGGGGATCAGTCTCGTCATTCGGCGTGAGAATAACTTCTCTGCCCTGAAACAGGGCGACCTGAGCGGACTCAACGCCACTGTGCTCGGATCCGGCAATGGGGTGTCCCGGAACAAAGCGCGCATGAGTGAATGCCGCACGATCAATGACCCAACCTTTAATACTTGCCATATCGGTTACGACAGGGCGCTGCCCGAGGGCATCGAGCTTCGGAAGCACGGTGGCCAACAGTTCCCCAGATGCCATCGGCGGTGCGCCAATAACAATGACTTCCGCAGACTGAATCGCCTCGTCAAGATCCAGAGTGTAGCCGTCAATAACCCCGCGTTGCTTTCCGCGCTGCAAACTTGGTTCTCGTGGACCCCATGCAGATAGCGATCCCTGCCAGCCTGCAGCACGAAGGGCCAGCGCCAGTGATCCCGAGATTAATCCCAGACCAAGAAAAACGACCGAATTTGCTGAAAAGCGTGCCATGTTTCCAGCCTCCTAGAGAGGCGCGCACGGATAAGAGCCGAGCCGTTTCAGCATGATGGATTGCTCCTCGAGCTCTTCCATGATCCGAGCAACTACTGCCTCCTCTAGATGCCCCTCAAATTCAATAAAGAACACATAGGTCCACTTCTCTGTCTTTGACGGCCTGCTATCTATGCGAGTAAGACTGATTTCAGCCTCTTCAAAAGGCCTAAGTAAATTTAGCAGCGCACCGGGGCGGTTTCGGCTGGCAATCAGAATCGACGTCTTATCGTTTCCACTGGGGGGAACAAAGTCGTTACCCAAGACGAGGAACCGGGTCGTGTTGCTCGCATAATCCTGTATTGAGGTGGATCGACGAACAAGGGGATACATCTCGCTGGCAAGATCACCAGCGATGGCTGCAACTCCAACTTCTTCACTGGCAAGTCGGGCCGCCTCGCCGTTACTCGACACTTCCTTGCGGGGCACGTTTGGCAAATTAGCATCGAGCCAACTGCGACATTGAGCCAAGGCTTGCGGGTGCCCAGCCACACAGGATAGATCGCCAGCTCCGGTTTGCTCTCCCACAAAAAGATGGTGAATGACCGGCAACTCAATCTCACCAACAATTCTGAGTGGAGATTCGAGAAAACAGTCGAGGGTTTCTCCCACCATCCCTTCGGTAGAGTTTTCAACCGGCACAATGCCGAAATCACAGCGCCGCTCCTCAACCTGACGAAATACTGTTGCGATGGACCTGTGGGCCTCTTGAATGGCCGATTGGCCGAAATGCTTTCGCGCCGCCGCCTGAGTGTAGGTCCCGGGTGGTCCAAGGTAGGCCACAGTTAGAGGCTGCTCCAACGCCAAACAACTCGACATAATTTCACGAAAGATGCGCGCCATATATTCTGCAGGCAGGGGACCAGGATTGCGCTCTTGAATCGCACGCAACACCTGAGCCTCTCTCTCAGGTCGATAAAACAGCGGCACATCCTCGCTGGCGGCTCTCGAGGCCTCCAGCTTGACGCTCGCGACCTCTTGTGCACACCGCGCCCGCTCGCTGATCAGCTCGAGGAGTTGGGTATCGAGCGCATCAATCCGAGCTCTTATAGCGCTGAGTTGCTCGTCAGTGGCCATAAATCACCCGTGGCGGCCTTCAAAATCCAGCATGAAATCGCACAATGCGCGCACCGAGGTCTCCGGCACCGCATTATAGATACTGGCGCGCATTCCACCGACAGAACGGTGTCCTTTTAGATTGAGCAATCCCGCCTCCTCTGCCTCGGCAAGGAAGATGCTGTCGAGAGACTCTTCCGCGAGGGTGAAGGGAATATTCATCCGGGAACGACAGCTAGGCTCTATGGGGTTCCCGTAAAAGGATGATTCATCGATCAGGTTGTACAGCATTGCCGCTTTTCGGTGATTAATCTCTGCCATTGCCTCAAGACCGCCCAGATTTTCCAACCATTCAAACACCAACCCTGCCAAATAGATGGAGAATGTTGGCGGGGTGTTGTACATCGATTGATTGGCTTCCGCGACTGTCCAATTCAGTGTTGCAGGGCAACTTTCTGATGCTGCGCCTAGCAAATCCCTTCTGACGATAACAAGCGCCAAACCAGCTGGACCTATATTTTTTTGGGCTCCTGCATAAATCACGCCAAAGCGGCTGACATCGATCGGCCGAGAAAGCAATGTCGAGGACATGTCCGCGACCACAGGCGAAGCTACATCGGGGACCCAGGGAAACTCCAGACCACCGATAGTCTCGTTGGGACAATAATGCAGAAAAGCGGCATCAGGATTTAGTGCCCAGCCATCAAAAGCGGGAATCGATCTAAACTCATCATCAGCGCTGGAAGCGGCGACAGACGCTTTTACGAAGCGACCGCCCTCAGCTAGCGCTTTTTTTGACCACTGCCCGGTAACGACATAGTCCGCAGCTAGGCCTTGAGATCCAAGATTCTGTGGAACAGCAGCAAACTGCTGGCTGGCCCCTCCCTGCAAAAAAAGCACTGCGTATTCATCGTTGATGGCGAGTAGCTTGCGAAGACGGCTTTCAGCCTCGTCAATTACTGACTGAAACTCAGCGCCGCGATGACTCAACTCCATGATTGATGCCCCGGCGTCGTGCCATTCGAGCAGCTCGGACTGGGCTCGCGTTAAAACCGACTCGGGAAGTGCCGCTGGACCAGCACAAAAATTATGCTTACGCGCCACAACTCAGTCCTCAGGGCCCGACTCACCTTCCGCCACGTCCGATCCCGTCGCTTGCACCAGCGCCGTCTCCTCAGCAGCATCATCGTCCTCGGCTATTCGACTGATGCGAACGAGACTCTCGTCTTCCCGGGTTTTGATCACCCGCACACCCTGTGTATTTCGACCAAGCACGGATATTTCCTCCACGCGGGTACGGACTGCCGTCCCCTGATCGGAAATCAGCATGATCTGATCGCCTTCGAAAACCTGGGAAGCACCCACCAACGCACCATTCCGCTGGCTGGTCGCCATGGCTATCACACCCTTGGTGCCGCGTCCTTTGATGGGAAACTCCGTGGTTTCTGTGCGCTTGCCATAGCCATTCTCACTTACTGTGAGGATTCGACTTTCTGCTCTGGGTACGATCAGCGAGATCAACCGGTGCCCTTCGGCAAGATTTATTCCCCGAACACCGCGGGCGGTTCGCCCCATCGCTCTGACGTTAGACTCTGCGAACCGAACGGCTTTTCCCTCACTCGAGAACAACATAATGTCGCAGTTCCCGTCGGTTACCGCGGTGCCGACCAGCCAGTCGTCCTCACTCAACTCGATCGCTCGGAGCCCCACACTGCGCTGGCGCGAAAATTGAGCGATGTCGGTTTTCTTAACTGTACCTCGGGCGGTCGCCATGAAGATGTAGTGGCCTTCCTCGTAGCCCTCGATGGGCAGAATCGAGGTGATGCGCTCACCCTCATCAAGAGGAAGAAGGTTGACCATGGGACGCCCACGAGAGTTTCGGCTTGCCAGTGGAATGTGGAAGACCTTGAGCCAATACACCTTACCGAAATCGGAAAAACACAGGATGGTGGCATGAGTGCTTGCGATCAGAAGATGCTCGACAAAATCCTCATCTTTTACCGCGGTCGCCGATCGACCGGTGCCACCCCTCCGTTGCGCCTGATAATCGGACAATGACTGGGTTTTGGCGTAACCTTTGTTCGAAATGGTGACAACCCGATCTTCTTCTGTGATCAAGTCCTCCACCTTCAAGTCGTGAGGTGAGTCTGTAATTTCGGTGAGACGGTCATCGCCAAACTCTTCGACGAGTTCTTTGAGCTCGTCTCGGATTACCTGTCTCAACCGATCGGGATCCCTGAGGATCTCAAGATAGTCTGCAATTTCGACAAGCTTGTCAGAGTACTCCTGGAGAAGCTTCTCATGTTCCAACCCGGTCAATCGATGCAGTCGCAGTTCCAGAATTGCCTGAGCTTGCGCTGGCGACAAATGGTAAGACCCCTCTCTCAAGCCGAAGTGATCCTCAAGATCATCCGGGCGACATGCGTCATCACCCGCCCGCTCCAACATCGTTAGCACATCACCGGGCGTCCAAGGGGTTGCAATTAAGCCCTCCTTGGCGTCTGCTGGAGTTGGCGAGGTTTTTATCAGTTCAATAACCGCATCAATATTCGCCAAGGCAATCGCCAGACCCTCAAGCACATGACCACGTTCTCTGGCCTTGCGGAGCAGGTAGACAGTTCGACGTGTGACGACCTCTCGTCGGTGGCGAATAAACGCCTCGATCATGTCCCGCAGGTTGAGGGTCTTGGGCTGCCCATCAACCAAGGCCACCATGTTGATACCCACCACTGACTGCAGCTGGGTTTGAGCGTAGAGGTTATTCAGGACCACATCCCCGACTTCCCCGCGGCGCAACTCGATCACGACCCGCAGTCCATCTTTATCCGACTCATCGCGGAGCTCGGTAATTCCCTCGATCTTTTTCTCTTTGACCAGTTCAGCAATTCGCTCTATTAGTCTCGCCTTGTTCAGCTGGTAGGGAATCTCGTGAATGATGATGGTGTCCTTGCCCTTAGACTCATCAGTCACCACCTCCGCACGCGCACGCACATAAATCCGCCCGCGACCAGTCCGGTATGCCTGAACGATGCCGGCGCGACCGTTAATAATGGCACCAGTAGGAAAGTCCGGGCCCGGGATGAACTCCATCAGACCGTCCACGGAAATTTCCGGGTTATCCAAAAACGCCAAGCAGCCAGCAACCACCTCTCGCATATTGTGTGGCGGAATATTCGTTGCCATACCAACCGCAATGCCGGCTGAACCATTGATGAGCAGGTTGGGCGCCCGAGTGGGAAGCACCACCGGAATCTTTTCCGTGCCATCGTAATTGTCGACGAAATCGACTGTCTCCTTGTCAAGGTCAGCCAACAGCGCATGGGCAAGTTTGCTCATCCTGATTTCGGTATAGCGCATGGCCGCCGCGGAATCTCCATCGATCGAACCAAAGTTGCCCTGGCCATCTACCAGCGTATAACGAAGCGAAAATTCTTGGGCCATTCGGACGATCGTGTCGTAGACCGCCGAATCACCGTGGGGGTGATACTTACCAATCACATCACCCACCACCCTGGCAGACTTTTTGTAGGCCTTGTTCCAGTCGTTGTTGAGCTCGTTCATCGCGAACAAAACTCGTCGGTGGACTGGCTTCAAACCATCTCTCACATCGGGCAGAGCGCGGCCCACGATAACGCTCATGGCGTAGTCCATATAGGACTGTTTCAGCTCATCCTCGATATTAACGGGGAGAACTTCTCGGGCAATTTCCTTGGGTATATCTGCCATTCGGCCTGCTTCTCGGAGGGGGGTTAATTAAGGGATTTGGACATGGCGAAATGGTAACAAAATCAGGACCTTCGCGCCATCAAAACGAGCTCGCCGAGTCACCGCTCCCGCGACCGGCTATACTCGGAAATATGAGTGAAATACGACATCCGACACCAGCAGATCTTGTGGTCCATCCCGACTGGATTGTTCCCATCATCCCCCGAGGAAAGGTCCTGTTGGACCACAGTGTTGTTGTAAGTGATGGACGCATAACAGGATTATGCGAACGCGACCTTGCGCTGAATATTGACGCAACCGAACACTGTCACCTACCGGGACAGGCGCTATTACCCGGCTTTGTGAATGCCCATGGGCATAGCCCGATGAGCCTTTTTCGCGGTTTTGCAGACGACTATCCCTTGATGGACTGGCTCAATGAGCATATCTGGCCCGCTGAAGCCGCACTGGTCTCGGAAGAATTTGTTCGAGATGGAACCAACCTCGCCTTGGTCGACCTGCTTCTGGGAGGAACCACCACATTCAGTGATCAATACTTTTTCCCGGAAATTACCGCGCAATGTGTTGACGCAGTGGGCCTTCGAGCACAGCTCGTATTTCCCGTTATCAATGTTCAAACCGCGTGGGCCCGAGACAGCGAGGAATGTCTTCGAAAAGGGTTGGCACTGCGTGACAGCCTACGCGGACATCCGTTTATTGATGTAGGTTTCGGCGCTCATTCAACCTATAGCGTTGATCGTGAGACACTGAAGAAAATAGCCACTTTGGCCCACGAGTTGGATGCTATAGTTCAGATTCACTTACATGAGACCGAGGGCGAAGTTGAGGCCTCCGTAGAACAGTGGGGTGACAGGCCCATCGATATCCTCGCCCAAGTCGGGATGCTTGGCCCGAAAACACAATGTGTGCACATGACATCACTTTCCAGAGGGGACTTTGCCTTACTTAAAGACACCAACTCCCACGTTGTGCACTGCCCCCGATCCAATATGAAAATCGCCTCTGGTATCTGTCCCACACAGCGTTTGCTTGATCACGGCGTCAATGTCGCTCTGGGAACGGACGGGGCTGCAAGCAATAACAGGCTTAATATGCTCGCGGAGTTACAATCAGCAGCCCTGATCGCAAAACTCGAATCCTCGCAGGCTACCGCCCTCCCCGCTGTCTCTGCCCTTGAGCTCGCTACAATCAACGGTGCACGAGCACTGGGGATGGAACAGGTTATAGGCTCTCTTGAGATCGGCAAAGACGCCGATATGGTTGCGATCGATATGCGACAACCCCACACCCAGCCGTTAAACAATCTGATCTCCCAACTGGTGTATGCCACCAGTGGACATGAAGTAAGCCACAGCTGGGTGAAAGGAAGGCCCTTGGTAAAAAATCGGGAAGTCATCGGTCTTGACGTTACCGGCGTAATCGAAAGGGCAAATTACTGGTCAACCCAGTTGGCTCACGGATAGAAGGACGCAGAGGATGAGTGAGACTCAAAACGTAGACCCGGCGGAAATTGCCAAGTTCGAGGCACTGGCCTCGCGCTGGTGGGATCCCGCCAGCGAATTCCGGCCGCTGCATGACATAAATCCACTTAGGGCCGACTGGATAGACATGCTCTCGCCAGTCGCCAACCGCCAGCTCGTTGATATTGGTTGTGGCGGGGGTCTTCTCACCGAGGCTATGGCCTGGCGTGGCGCCAAGGCGACAGGAGTGGACATGGGAGAAGCGCCGCTGGCGGTAGCTCGCATTCATCAACTTGAGAGCCAACTCGACATTCGTTATTTGCAGACCACAGCTGAGGCATTAGCGGCTAAGGAAGCCGAGTCCTTTGACGTCGTTACATGCCTCGAGATGCTGGAGCATGTGCCGGATCCCGGATCCGTCATACAAGCATGTGCAGATCTCGCAAAACCGGGAGCCAACCTGTACTTTTCTACGATCAATCGTAATCCAAAAGCATTTCTGTTTGCGATCGTGGGTGCCGAATACATGCTCAATCTATTGCCCAAAGGAACCCACGAGTACGGAAAATTCATCCGGCCCTCAGAGATGGCGCGCTGGATTCGCGCAGCCGGCCTGGTACCTCAGGAGATGACCGGTTTAACCTACAACCCCCTTACCAAGCGCTATAAACTGGTTCGCGAGGACGTGTCTGTCAATTACATGATCAGAGCAACCAAGCCGGTCTAAATCTCTGGCAAAGATCTACCATGACCCTTTACGCCGATGCATCACTGGACGCCGTCATTTTTGACCTGGACGGCACCCTTGTAGACACAGCACCCGAGTTCATCAGTATCGTGCAGGGCCTGCGCAAGCGCCACGACTTGTCGCCACTACCTGAGGAGGATATTCGACAAACGGTGACTAACGGCGCCGCCGCACTGGTCTCGCTCGCGCTGGAAGTCACCGTTGAACACCCAGATTTTGAGCATCACCGCGAGCAATTTCTCCTCGAATACGAGCAAGCGCTCGGGGAAGAAGCAGTTGTTTATCCTGGGCTAAAAGACCTCATTATCAAGCTGGGGGAAAAGCAGATTTCCTGGGGAGTCGCCACCAACAAATTTCGACGATACGCCGAGCCGCTCCTGGCTGCGCTAAATTTTTCCCCCGCCGCGCAATGTTTGATCACGCCCACCGAGGTCAGCCGTCCGAAACCAGATCCTGAATCGATATTACTGAGCTGCGAAAAGTTGGGAGGCCGCCCTTCCCGATGTGTTTACGTTGGGGATCACCAGCGAGATATTCAGGCCGGCAAGGCAGCGGGATGCCAAACCATTGCCGCAGCATACGGATATATTGAATACGGTGTCGATCCCAGAGATTGGCAGGCCGACTACCTCGTCGAGAGCAGCGAGGAACTCTCCCAACTCCTAATGAGGATGATCTGATGACGTTTCCCCCTTCTTCCTGGTCACCGTCTGTCAATGAGCTCGCGAACAAACGAATTCTCGTCACCGGTGCAGGCGATGGCATCGGCAGGGCAGCTGCCCTTGCCTATGCCAACGCAGGAGCCGAACTGCTCTTGCTTGGGAAAACAGAAGCCAAACTCGATCGGTTATATGATGAGATTCTCGCTAGCGGGGCCCCTACTCCCGCTGTGATTCCCTGCAATTTGGCCACCGTGACCTACGATGGTCTGTGCGCACTTGCGGGGGAGCTTGCGGGAGAATTCGAGCATCTGGACGGTCTTTTACACAACGCCAGTCTGCTGGGAGATCGCAAACCTCTCTCGCAGGCCAACGTTGGAACTTGGCATGAAGTGATGCAAGTCAACGTCAATGCCGCCTTTATGCTTACACAGGTTCTACTGCCTCTCCTAGAGCAGGCCCCCCGGGCCTCAATCATTCTCACCAGTTCGGGCGTGGGTAGGCGTGGCAAAGCGTTTTGGGGTGCCTATGCGGTGTCCAAGTTCGCCACGGAGGGTTTAATGCAGGTTCTTTCTGAGGAGCTTGGCGGAACAAGTAACGTGAGAGTCAACAGTCTGAACCCAGGGCCGGTGAACACGGCAATGCGTCGCACCGCCTACCCCGCTGAACCCCCTGAAACCAACCCCTCACCCGCTGAGTTGATGCCCCTGTGGCTCTATTTAATGAGCGACGCGAGCAAAGACATTAATGGCTACGCTCTTGATGCTCAGCCATCTGACTAGGGGAGATGTCAGCGCTTTCGCCTCTGCGATTCTTTACCAGTGGCCAGTCGTCGCGCTGTTTTACGACCGGATTTCTTCGCAAGCCTATCCAGTTTTTTCAACTCTTTTTCGCTCAGGGGCTGCGGCTTTTTCGGCGCTAGTCCAGCCATGCCGTACACGACATCGACGTCTTTTTCCGGGAGTTCCATCCACTCTCCCTTCTTTAGTCGGGACGGTAAAAATACGTTGCCGTAGCGAACACGCTTCAGCCGGGACACGGTAAGTCCCTGGGACTCCCAAAGCCGCCTGACTTCTCGATTCCGGCCCTCCATGAGAACTACATAGAACCAATGGTTGATACCGTCACCACCCCCATCAACAATATCGGTGAAACGGGCAGGCCCGTCGTCCAACATCACGCCACTCGTGAGATTGTCCAGCGTGTCGTCACCTACATTCCCCATGACACGAACCAGATACTCGCGCTCGATCATGCTACTGGGATGCATCAGAGCATTCGCCAATTCGCCGTCAGTAGTGAACAGCAATAGACCAGAGGTGTTGAAATCCAGACGGCCAATGACAATCCACCGTCCAGAACCCACGTGAGGCAGTGACTCGAAAACCGTGCGACGGCCCTCAGGATCTTTGCGGGAGCACACCTCTCCGGTGGGCTTATGGTAAAGAAGGCAACGTACCTGCTCAGTGGAACCGAGATACACAGGTTTACCCTCGAGGGTGACAATTTGCTGCTCGGTTACGCGATCGCCTAATTTGGCGCGCTTGCCATCAATAGAAAATCGCCCCTGTTCAATCCAGCGCTCCATTTCCCGCCGGGAACCAATACCGACTCGAGCGAGGGCCTTGTGAAGCTTCTCGCCTTTGGGGTGTTCTCGCTCTTCAGTCGCTCCGTCTACCTGCGCCTTGCGAGGTTTGGAGCCAGGGTCACGCTTCGACCTGTCCTTGTTCTTCGCTTTCGCCACCGGTCGTTACTTCCTTTTTAGACGCTTCATCAGCGTGGTCTGTGGTCTCGGCTGTCGTGCTTGAGGGCGACGATGACTCTTCCGCATCCACCGCGTTGTTCACCGCGTCGTTAGCGGGTTCAGGATCGAATTCCAGGTCGCCCGAGAGATTATCAAGCTCCTTTATGTCCGCCAGCGGCGGTAATTCTTCAAGAGACTTGAGGTTGAAGTAGTCCAAGAACTGTCGCGTAGTGGCATACATCGCCGGCTTACCGGGCACATCTCTATGACCAACCACTCTCACCCACTCACGCTCCTGAAGTGTCTTGATGATGTTGGTGCTGACCGCCACGCCCCTTATCTCCTCGATCTCGCCACGGGTAATTGGCTGCCGGTATGCAATCAAGGACAGGGTTTCTAACAAGGCTCTGGAGTACCTGGGGGGCCGTTCCTGCCATATCCTTCCTACCCATGTCGACAAGTTCTGTCGCACCTGAAAACGGTAGCCGCTCGCGACCTGCACCAACTCGTAACCTCGGTCATCACAGCGCTCCGCCACCTCAGCCAGTGCCTGCTTGAGGTCGTCGTTGCCCGGCCGGTCGAATTCATCGAACAACTGACTGATACGCTGCAGAGACAGTGGCTCACCTGCAGCCATTAAGGCCCCCTCGATAATTTGTACAAGTCCGGTTTCTGCCATCAGTCAGATCTCGCTTTTACATGTATGGGACCAAAACCCTCTGTTTGCACAATTTCAACGAGGGCCTCTTTGATCAATTCCATCAACGCAAGAAACGTCACGACAACCCCAAGTCGACCCTCCTCCGTTTTGAACAAGGCAACGAAAGGCACAAACTTCTGGCTTTTGAGCGCCTCCAACACATCAGACATACGCTCGCGGGTCGAGAGTGATTCTCGCTGAATTTGGTGGCTCTCGTACATGTCAGCACGACGCAATACCTCGCCAAACGCCAACAACAGTTCACGCATGTCAATTTCAGGCAACGGGCGGTCCTTCTTCAGATCCGGCGGCTGTATCTTGGCAACCCAGGTATCCCGCTCCAAGCGAGGTAAGACGTCCATATCTTCCGCCGCTTGTTTGAAGCGCTCATATTCTTGCAGGCGCCTGATCAAGCTCGCCCTGGGGTCCTCCTCGTCCTCTTCCAATTCTTGCGAACGGGGCAGCAGCATGCGCGACTTGATTTCTGCGAGCATAGCCGCCATCAGCAAATACTCCGCCGCTAATTCGAACTGCATCGCGTCCATCAGCTCAACATACTGCATGTACTGCTCTGTGATCGCCGATACGTCAATGTCCAGAATGTCCAGATTTTGACGCCGTATTAAATAGAGCAGCAAATCGAGAGGGCCCTCGAAGGCTTCCAGGATAACCTCCAAGGCCTGAGGGGGAATGTAGAGATCCTTGGGTAATTCTGTCACCGTCTGACCCATCACGATCGCAAAGGGCATTTCTGCCTGAAGTGGGGTGGACAGGCGCTTTTCAACCTGGGCCGAGGCACGTAAATCACCCGCCGCCAGAGCCGGCGCTTGGTCAGTGTGCTGGGCGTCGCCCGGAGCTAGGCTGTTATCTGAAGGTGTCGTCGTCACAGGTCGAGTATACCCCAAGGGTCACGAGAAAAGACCCACAGCGACGGGTTTCAGTCGCTTATTTTTGTTTTGGATAGCGGACCTTCTGAGGAATTCAGGTCAGGTAAGAAAGGGAGACGCATCCCCTAATCCCTGACGCCTCAATTCGGGTGCTTCGGCCGTCATGTCGATCACAGTCGTTGGCTCCAAACCACAAAAGCCGCCGTCAATGATGAGATCGACTTCATGATCGAGGCTTTGCCGGATATCGTAGGGGTCCGTCAGGGGGTAATCGTCCCCGGGCAGGATCAGCGTCACGCTAAGCATAGGCTCGCCCAAAAGGTCTAAAAGCGCCTGGGCAATGGGGTTATCGGGAACTCTCAAACCAACGGTTTTGCGTTTTGGGTGCATAAGCCGTCTGGGCACATCGCTGGTTGCCTCCAAAATGAAGGTAAATGGCCCGGGAGTCGCGTGACGTAACAGGCGGTAACACTGATTGTTGACGTGGGCGTAAGAACCCAACTCCGAGAGATCCCGGCATACCAAGGTAAAGTTGTGTTTTTCCTCTAGTTTGCGGATGCGACGAATACGCTCCATGGCGCGCTTATCGCCGATATGGCAGCCGAGCGCATAGGCCGAGTCGGTGGGGTATACCACGACAGCACCTCGCTTGATGATATCCACTGCCTGGTCAATGAGACGAGGCTGGGGAGTCTCGGGGTGAATTGTGATGAGCTCACTCACGCAAACTGCTCCCAGACACCCTGCACATCCTTGAGGGTGTCGACCTCAATTCCGAGGTCGGCGCCATAGCGCCACTCTCGGTGGAAGTCACTGCCGGCAGAAACCCGACAGCCAAATTCCCTCGCCAGCTGACACAGGTAGCCGGTGTCTACCTCTGTCTGGCGACCGTTGATCACCTCGACAGCCTCGCCCCCTGCCTCCACAAACGACGCACACAGCGCTCTCAATTTGGTTCTCGTTAGCTTGTAGTGTAGGGGATGTGCCAGCACCGAGACGCCACCACTCGCGGCGACAGCAGTAAGCACTTCTTGCAGTGATGGCCAGTGAGTTTTTACATCCCCAAGCTTGCCCGCTCCCAGAAATTTCTCGAATGCAACACTGATGGAATCAACATACCCTGATTCCACCAGCCACTGAGCAAAATGGGGGCGGCAGAGCTGCCCCTCACCAGCGACCCGCATGGCACCGTCCCATGCGCCGGGCATGCCGTGACGTTCAAGGCGCTCAGCGATAGTGTGCCCGCGCGCGTGACGCGCCAAAGCCAGCCTTACGAGAAGCTCCCGCATAGCGTCTCGGTCTGTCTCAAAACCAAGTGCTATCACGTGAATTGTGATGTTGCTCCAGATGCAAGAAAGTTCAACCCCTGGAATAAGGCAGATTCCCCTGCATTCGCTGGATTTTAGGGACTGCCATCCTGCGATCGTATCATGATCCGTAATGGCAAACTGCTGAACCCCTCGCGCTCGAGCACGGGCCAGAAGCTCACTGGGAGCCAGAGCTCCATCCGAAGCAAGCGAGTGTGTGTGGAAGTCAATGATCAAGGGCTCTACACTGTGGGTAAGTAATCATATTTGACCAATCATCCAAATCCGCTTTTCCGGCGGGACAGCAATAACATCGGCCGCGCGCTCCTATTATGAAGCAATTACTCGAATTCATCCCCATTATTCTATTTTTCACCGTCTACCAGTTTGACGGAGAAACGGTCGAGATACTCGGATGGACGCACACGATCGCGGGCATTTACAGCGCCACTGGCGTGCTGATTGCGTCAACCCTTATCGCCCTACCCATTATTTACTGGGTCAGCGGCGAGTTGGAGAAGCGCCTGCTTTGGACCGCAGCTGCTGTGGTGGTCTTTGGAGGCGCGACCCTCGCATTTCAGAATGAACTTTTCATTCAGTGGAAACCCTCCATCTTCAACTGGGGCATGGCACTGGCATTTGGGGCATCTCAGATATTCGGCTCCCAAAACTTCCTGCAACGGTTAATGGGCTCCCAAATTAAACTGCCCAAGAGAATTTGGGCCCGTCTCTGCTGGGTGTGGGTCGCCCACTTTACTGTCGTCGGCATTTTAAACCTTGTCGTTGCTTATCGTTTTCCTGAGGCAACATGGGTGTCGTATAAACTATGGTCAGGCATTGTCTTTACCGTTTTATTGATGATTATCACCACTCTGCTTATGAGCCCATGGTTGAAAGGTGAATCCGAGAAAAACAGTGCTAAGTCCGAGATTTGATACTGACAGTTGTGGCACTGAATGATTGAATACTCGAGCAATCTGAGCGACTGGATAAGGAAGTTTTAATGGGGGTTTTTTCCAAGACAATTACGATTCTTGCACTGAGCACGACCGTTTTGATCTTACCGACAGCTACTCTTGGGCAAGACCAGCGTTTCATCACCGACAGGATCTTGGTGCCGATTAGAAGCGGAGCGGGCGGAGAGTACCGCATCTTGAACAAGGGCCTCCCATCGGGCACCGCCGTTACGTTTTTTGGTTTATCCGAGGACGAGATTTGGGCTGAAGTTGAGACGGCGGGCGGTACTCGGGGTTGGTTGCGAGCCCAATATTTACAGACCGAGAGTCCAACCACCCTGGAACTTCGTGCACTTCAGGAAGAGTTCTCCCGGCTTGAGGAAGATCGGAACAGGCTGGTATCCCTGCTGGATGGCGCGCAAAGTGAAACCTATATCAACGAGCAAGCCCAGCGCAGCCAACGCCTTGAACTTGAAAAAGCGAAGACGGAGTTAGAGAGACTAACCGCCCTCGCTGGCCGAGAGCTTGAACTCGATGAAAAAAATCGGTCTCTCATTGAAGACCGAGAGAGTCAAAAAACCGAGATCGAACTTCTAAAACTTGAAAATAATAGGCTTACAGATCGAATCAGTAACAACCAGATACTCGATGGCGCGCTAGCGGTTTTGGTCGGGTTTTTATTGGCCGTATTTGGTCCCAAACTCATACCACGACGCCGCAAGAATGACGGCTGGAGTTAAAATCAGAAAGGACACATGCATGTTAAGAAAACGCCTTATCAACGCAGCGGCAGTAGCTCTACTTACCTTTTTGAGCACCGCCCTATCGGCGAGCGAAAAGGATCTCATTGTTCGCCTCGACACCTCAGCAGGCATTATCGACATAAAGCTTTTTCCGGAAAAAGCCCCGGAAACAGTGGAAAACTTTTTGGCGTATGTTGACTCGGGGTTCTATGACGGCACGATCTTTCATCGCGTTATCAACAACTTCATGATTCAGGGAGGCGGTTTCACGACCGATGGCATTCAAAAGGAAACCCGCGAAACGATCAAAAACGAGAGTATCAATAAGTTGCACAATATTCGGGGAACAGTGGCAATGGCCAGGCTCGAAGGGCCAGACACCGCTTCCTCACAGTTCTTCATTAATCAGCGCAGCAACCTCAAGCTCGACTGGTCGCCCGGGCAACCTGGCTATGCAGTGTTCGGTGAGGTGATTAGAGGCATGGGGGTCGTAGATTTCATCGCAACCGCCGAGACTGGCACAAAACAGTTCCAGACCAGTACAGGCATCATCAAGTCATTTCGAGACGTACCCATCGATGCTGTGATAGTAAAAAGCGCAAAACGGCACTAACGGCAACTTCTGAACTACGCTTAGTAACCCTCCGATCATGGAGTCGTCAATCAATGACCGACCTCAGCATTAACCTAAACAAGATTGCGCTCATCAGAAACTCGCGCGACACCCATCTGCCTGATGTAGTCGAGATGGCTACATCCATTATCGCAGCCGGCGCAGATGGCATTACCGTTCATCCAAGACCCGACCAGCGCCACATTCGAGCGGAGGACTGTTTGGCTCTCAAGCACAAGATCAATGTGGAATTGAACCTCGAAGGCAATCCTTTCACTGAGCCCCGCGCCAGCGACAGAGCTACGGTGAGTGACTATCCCGGATTCCTCTCTCTGGTTGAGCAAGTGAAGCCAGCCCAGGTCACACTGGTGCCTGACGGTGACGAACAACTGACCTCAGATCATGGCTTTGATCTGACACAGGACGGAGATCGCCTGCGGCCTATCATTGACCAACTGCACCAATGGGGCTGCCGAGTGAGCCTATTCATGGACCCGGATCCAACAAGCATGTCACGCGCTGCTGAAATTGGGGCAGACAGAATCGAGCTTTATACCGAGGCCTACGCGAAGGCCCATCTCAACGGATCCTGGGCTGAAATATTGCGCAGCTACCAGCTAAGCGCTGCCGCTGCTAAAGAGGTAGGACTGGGCGTTAATGCCGGGCATGACCTAAACCTGAGCAATCTTCCTGACTTTGTGATCCCGGAGCTGGAGGAGGTATCGATTGGACACGCCTTCACCGTCGACTGCCTGCTGATGGGCATCGAAAAAGCGGTAGCGCAATACCAGCTGGCGCTGGGCAAAACCATCTAATTTCGTGACAACCGAGTCGGCAAATACCCCTGCTATGGGTAACGAGGCGGAACTACCACCCTACCTCGTTCCACATAGTAACGAGCCAATCAGACTACTCTACGAGGACAATTACTTACTCATCGTTGATAAACCTCATCTTTTGCTCAGCGTTCCCGGCCGGCATCCACTTAACAAGGACAGCCTGCTATCGCGACTTATTCCCACGTTTCCGAATGCGGCCGCTGTGCATCGACTCGACCTAGATACCAGTGGTGTTATGGTTGTCCCGAAAACAAAAGACACTCTCTCAGCACTGGGAAGGACCTTTCAGTCACGAGCTGTGCAAAAGACTTACCACGCACTGGTCTGGGGAGCGGTAGAGACTAAAGCCGGTGAAATCGATTTTCCCTTGATGGCTGACTGGGGAAACAGACCCAAACAAAAAGTGTGTCTGACAAATGGCAAGCCATCGCTCACCCGCTATGAGGTGGTCGATTACGGCGCAAACTGCACCCTACTTCGGCTTACCCCTGTCACCGGGCGTTCGCATCAGCTGCGGCTGCATCTTAAAGAGATCGGACATCCCATCATGGGCTGCGATATGTATGCTCACAACGAAGCACTTCGAGCCTCGCCTCGACTTCTACTCCATGCCACCTCACTCGCTTTTCTACACCCGGGCACAAACACTAGGATTAGCGCCTTCTCTCCAGTCCCCTTTACCGTATCGGGCTGGAAGGGCCAACGGCCAGGGTAAATCACTTGGTGCCTAGGGGTAGTTAGACTAGTGTAAACATATCCGATAAGCGGGAGAGTTCTCGGTGGTTACCATCTCTGATAATGGTGTGATCAAAACCATTATTGCCAAGCCAAACCACTCGGCTACCTGGAGGACCAATCTCTGGGTTGTACTGGCAATATCGGTTCCATCACTGGGTGCAGCAATCGGTTTCGCACTTTTGGGCGCTTGGCCGATCCTCCCTTTTGCTGGCGCAGAGCTTTTAGGACTTGCCGCCGCTCTTTATTACGTCAATTGGAAACTGCAGTATCGACATGTTGTCACGCTTGAGGGGTCGGCCGTGAAAATTGACAAAGGCTATTACGCTCCAAAAAAGACCTGGCACTTTGTGCGAGATCAGGTAGGCCTGTCGGTAACACCCGAGAGCCATCCTTGGGAAGGTCCCAAACTGGGGCTTCACGATAAAGGCGACTACGTCAGTGTCGGGGACTTTCTGAACAGGGAAGAGGCACTGGAGTTCTTGGATGCACTCCGCGAGGAATTCAAGATCAGAACCCACAGTCGAGAACATCAGCGTCAGCTTTGACCCCCCTCTTCTTCTGAACAAATCAGAGTAGAACCAGTACAATCCAGCCAAACCCTCCGAGCCGCGCACTCATGACAACAGAAAACACCGCCCAGAAAGTTGGATTTGTGTCCCTTGGATGTCCTAAAGCTCTTGTTGATTCCGAGAGAATCCTGACCCAACTCTCGATCGAAGGGTATGAAATCACGCCTCACTATCACGATGCAGGCATCGTGATAGTGAATACCTGCGGCTTCATCGACAGCGCCAAGGCAGAAAGCCTGGATGCCATAGGTGAAGCTATCGCTGAAAACGGGAGCGTTCTCGTCACTGGCTGCATGGGAAAAGGCGAGGATGCCAAGCGCATTCGGAAGCTGCATCCTAAAGTCGTCGGCATTACCGGACCAGCCGCCTACGAGGAGGTTCTTGGTGAGGTCAAACGTGTACTACCACCTGTAAAAGAGCACAACCCACTCATTGATCTTGTGCCAGCACAAGGAATTAAACTGACGCCCCGGCACTACGCCTATCTAAAAATTTCAGAAGGCTGCAATCATCGCTGCCGGTTTTGCATCATACCCAGTCTTCGGGGTGACTTGGTCAGCCGACCCATTGGCGATGTGATGAAGGCAGCGGAGGGCCTCGTCAAATCCGGTGTCAGGGAACTCCTGGTGATCTCTCAAGATACCAGTGCCTATGGCGTGGATCTTAAGTTCAAAACTGATTTTTGGGAGGGGCGCCCGCTAAAAACCAACCTTTGCACACTTGCTGAACAGCTTGGAGAGTTAGGCATTTGGGTACGACTTCATTATGTCTATCCCTACCCTCACGTGGACAGTCTCATCCCCCTTATGGAGTCAGGCAAAATCCTCCCTTATCTGGATATACCCCTGCAACACGGCAGTCCCGCGGTACTTCAACGAATGAAACGGCCGGCAGCCGCAGAGAAGACGCTGGACAGAATCAGACAGTGGCGCGGGCTGTGCCCGGACATTACCCTGCGTTCAACTTTCATTGTTGGCTACCCGGGAGAAACGGAAGCTGAATTTGAAGAGCTGCTGACGTTCATCGAAGAGGCTCGCCTAGATCGCGTAGGCTGCTTCAAGTATTCCCCCGTTGCCGGAGCTTCGGCAAATGAGCTGCCGAACCCGATAGCCGAAGAGATAAAGGAGGAGCGGTGGGAGCGCTTCATGGCAACCCAACAAAAAATAAGCAGCGCCAAGCTGGATGCCAAAGTAGGCCAGCGCCTCGAGGTATTGATTGATTCAGTCGATGACAAGGGCGCCATAGGCAGAAGCAAAGGTGATGCACCAGAAATTGATGGCGTGGTGCACCTGCCGGGTGCAAATAATCTCCGCCCGGGCGATTGGGTCATTGGCGAAGTCACCGCCGCAGACGACTACGATCTCTGGCTGGGTTGAAATCCTGCTCCATGAATTCCGTTTTACTCTCCGGTGAAGAGGTAGATGGCCAAGGAATTGTGATACTCCAGGGTCGTCGCTTTGACCATTTGAGCCGTGTGCTCAAGGTGGTTCCAGAACAGATCATTCGGGTTGGTATCATCGATGGTGGTCGTGGGTTGGGGACAGTAAAAGAGATAAACGATCAGCAAGTCAGATTAAAGATCGACATCACGGATCCGCCACTCCCGACTCATCCAGTCATCCCGATCATTGCCCTACCCCGGCCAAAAATGCTTCGCCGTATCTTCCGCCAGTGCGCCGAATATGGCGTCGAGGAAATCCACCTGATCAACAGTTACCGGGTTGAAAAAAGCTTTTGGCAGACACCACTGCTACACCCAGAGAAAATCCGCTCCGCGCTATTGGAAGGTCTTGAACGCAGCGGAGCGACACACCTTCCTCGCGTCCAGTTGCACCAGCGATTCAAACCATTCGTTGAGGACGAACTTGCCGCGTTGCGTGGTTCGAAGCCAATCTGGGTCGCACATCCCTCAGGCACTATCACACTACCCACCGATATGACGGCGCCCAACCTCATTTGCGTTGGTCCAGAAGGAGGCTTTATTCCTTTTGAAGTTGAACTACTTGTGGCCCAAGGCGCTCAACCTGCTCATCTGGGATCAAGAATATTAAGTGTAGATACTGCCGTCGCCTGTGTGCTCGCACGAAACCTGCCTGGCTAATCAAACAGAGACGCCTGTAGGTAGAGCACACTGCACACCGGTCCCACCGATGCCACAATACCCACCTGGATTTTTGTGGAGGTATTGTTGGTGATAGTCCTCCGCAAAGTAAAACGTTGGCGCTTCGATGATTTCCGTGGTGATATCGCCAAACCCGGCGGAGTGGAGCTGGCGTTGAAAAGAGTCTCTGGCCTCCTCCGCAAGTACCTGTTGATCGGCATCGAACACGTAAATACCCGAGCGATATTGGGTACCGAAATCATTGCCTTGGCGCATTCCCTGAGTGGGATCATGCTGCTCCCAAAACAGTGTAAGCAACTGGCTGTAGCTGGTGAGTTGTGGATCAAAGACCACCTGCACAACCTCGTTATGTCCAGTTTGCCCAGTGCACACCTCCTGATAAGTTGGATTTGGTGTATGACCCCCTGCGTAACCAACCGCTGTCGTCCACACCCCCTCATGCTGCCAGAACTTCCGCTCCACACCCCAAAAACATCCCATACCAAACATTGCCAATGCCAGATGGTCAGGGTAAGGCGGGCGGATTGGCCTGCCCAGCACTGCGTGCATATCAGTAACGACCATCATCTCGGCACGACCGGGTAATGCATTATCGGGACTAGGGATAGCATGTTTTCGTCGGATATCGAACAATTTCATTGGCGACCTACTTCGCGGATTGACCGTTATACTTTACCTAAAAAGTGCTGCCCGAATGACAGTGCGACGTTAAAATTATGGACAGACCATGAAAGTCTCACCTCTGTATTCAGGTGAATTAACCCGGGGAAAGGCGGCACAAATAGACGGACTAAAGCGCCTCTCCTGTCCCAATAAACCATCAGGAAAGTAGAGCGCTATCGCCAACAAACTTGTAAAAAAATCTGCCTCCAGTGAAGTAAGCGCCTTTTTGTCAAAGGCAAAGGCGATTCAGTCTGTTCAAAGCAGGCAGACAAAGCTCATTTTTGCCCTGGATGCGACCGCCAGCAGGGAGCCTACGTGGGCGACTGCGAGAAAACTGCATCGAGACCTGTTTAACGCGAGTGTCGAAGATACCAACCTAGCAATACAGCTTTGCTATTACCGTGGGCTCGGCGACTTTCAGTACAGTCCTTGGATCACAAATGCCTCCGAGTTACTCGCACACATGGACGATGTAGTCTGCCTCGGCGGACCCACCCAACTCGAACGTGTACTGCGCCATTACCTGGCTCAGCGAAGTGGATTGGCACCCGTCAAAGCGCTTGTGTTTGTCGGTGATGCGGTAGAAGAGAGTAACGATACGCTGGCAGCACTGGCGGGCGAATGCGGTTTGTACAATTTGCCAATCTTCATTTTTCAGGAAGGGCAGGACCCACTGGCCGAATCCGCCTTTGCCATGCTGGCCCGCCGAAGTGGCGGTGCTTACGCCTCATTTGATCACACCAGTGCGGATCGACTGAGGGAGTTACTAGGCGCTGTCGTTCGATTTACCGCCGGCGGCATCAAAGCTCTAACCCAATCCGGCCGGGAGAGTGATAAACTATTGCTAAAGCAACTCAAAACAGACCGAGACTAAATGTTCATCCGCTGGAGTAGTTAACCGTGCCAAGAGCGCTTTTACTCATCGCCGTCGTGGTGACTTTTATGCTTCTCCTGCGTCGAGTTCAGCAGCTACCCCCCCACAAACGCCGAGCAGGCTATTTGCAGCTGAGCCTTGGGATTGCCCTGGTCGCCACGGTGCTCCTGACTTTGGCAGGAAAGATGCACTGGATAGGCGCTGCAGTTACCGGTCTGCTAGTCGTCGCAAGGCAATTAATGCCTCTGTTGATCCGTACGTTCCCTCTTCTTCTTGGCTGGTTGCAAAGTAATCGGTCGAAAGCGGCTGGCACCCAGTCGGAGGTGTCCACGGAACTTCTAAAAATGACGCTAGATCACGAGACTGGCGAGCTCAATGGCGAAGTGCGGGTCGGCTCCTTTAAAGATTGGCGCCTGTCGGACCTGACTAGGGAGCAGCTCTCAGAGCTGATGACTTATGCTCAGGAAAATGACTCTGACTCAGCCCAGTTACTGAGCAATTATCTTGATCAGCGTTTCCCCAATGGGTGGGAGAATGACGAGACTGAACAGCAGACTGGTCAAAATTCCGCTGAGATGACACAAAAAGAGGCCCTCGCTGTCCTGGGCCTGGACAACGATGCCACTCCTGAGGAGATCGTTGCTGCACATCGGAAGCTGATGCAGAAGATCCACCCTGATCGCGGTGGCAATGACTATCTTGCTGCGAAAATAAATGAAGCCAAAGATTTTCTTCTCGATCAATAGGGCCAGCTACAACCCCGCTAACTCAACCCACGACGTAAGGTAATAACAATGACAAACATGGCACACATTGTGCGTAATCAGGACGGCCATTATTGGGGACGCGGCAAGCGCTGGGTTGACGGCCGGGATACCACGCGAGTACTGACCTTTGCCCACCAGGACGAAGCGGTAAATACTGTTTTTGAGCTGAGTTCGAAAAGTGTCGATCTTAGGTGTGACGTGCTGTCATTGAACCTTTTGGAGGGAAAACTGCCAAAGCTTGAAATATCCCCGATCCCGTTGCCGGCCGACCCCGATGACGAGGGAGACCTTGAAATCGACCCCCTGTCGACCCCATCTCAGGAAGACAATACAACCAAGGAGAATACCCTTTGAGAATTCTGTTGTTCCTCGCCACCAATCTAGCGGTCTTGGTACTCGTCAGCCTTGTTTTCAATCTACTTGGACTGGAGGGGATCCTGGCTGCAAATGGCGTTGACCTCAATTTGCAGGGATTGCTGATTTTTTGCGCTCTTTTTGGTTTTGGTGGCTCATTTATATCGCTACTGCTTTCAAAGTGGATGGCCAAGAGAGGCACTGGCACGCAAGTCATAAGCAGTCCGCAAAATCGTGACGAACAATGGCTAGTGGAGACCACCTCGCAACTGGCTGCAGAGGCCGGCATTAAAATGCCGGAGGTGGGTGTTTTCCCCTCCCAGACGGCTAATGCCTTTGCGACGGGCTGGAACCGCAACGACGCCCTGGTCGCTGTCAGCACTGGGCTACTGCAACGCTTTTCTCCCAACGAAGTGAAGGCCGTGCTCGCCCACGAAATCGGCCATGTTGCCAACGGCGATATGGTGACGCTAACCCTCATTCAGGGGGTCGTGAATACCTTCGTCATGTTTTTTGCCCGCATCATCGGGCATACAGTCGATAGAGTGGTGTTCAAAACAGAACGGGGCTACGGCATCGGCTACTTCCTGGTAACCATCGTTGCTGAAATTGTTCTCGGCATTCTCGCAAGTATTATTGTGATGACTTTCTCCCGTTGGCGGGAGTATCGGGCGGATGCGGCTGGTGCTCGATTAAGCAGCAGTAATGACATGATCGCCGCTCTCCAGCGACTGCGTGTAGAGCAAGGGCAACCCAGCGAGCTTCCCGGCGAACTTACCGCATTTGGTATTCGCCCGGGACAGACCAGACTTGGCAGCTTGTTCAGATCTCACCCACCGCTGGAAGATCGTATTCGCGCCCTTCAAACTAGGCCCGTCTGATTTTCTATCACTCTCACTCAAGAAACTTCATGTACTCCATGATCAAGTCAAAGTGTCCCAACAATAGGAGGCGTGCCCTCTTTCTGGCCCGCCTTCTTTTGGCGACACTTATGGCAAGCTGTATGGCGTCACCAGGGTCTGCTAGCGAAGCTCCGGTCGAATACCTCAGTTTTGAAACTAGCGACGAAGCCAACACCACCGAAATTTTCCGCAAAGCAAGCCCGGCTGTTGTTTCCGTGACCAGCAGCGCGTTGCGCCGCAACCGATTTTCACTGAATGTGATGGAGATACCCCGGGGGGCTGGATCGGGTTTTATCTGGAATACCGGCGGCCTCGTGGTCACGAATTTTCACGTTATTGCCGGCGCAGATAAATTGACAGTGACCTTGAATGACGAGGACTACCCCGCTGAAGTAGTAGGCATCGCGCCTGAGCGGGATTTGGCGGTATTGCGGTTAACGACGCTGCCGGAAAACTTATCGGTCCTGCCACTGGGAGATTCCTCGGAGCTTTCTGTAGGAAGGAAGGTGTTGGCAATCGGCAACCCCTTCGGGCTGGATACGACTCTGACCGTCGGCGTAGTCAGCGCTCTTGATCGAGAAATTAAGTCGCCAAGCAACCGTAGGATCAAGGGAGTCATTCAGACTGATGCCGCTATAAACCCAGGTAATTCCGGAGGACCTTTGTTGAATTCACTGGGGCAATTGATCGGCGTCAACACTGCTATTTATTCACCCAGTGGCGGCAGTGCCGGTATCGGCTTTGCTATACCAGTCAATATGCTCAAGGAAGTCATCCCTCAGCTTATTGCCTATGGAAAAATCCTGCGGCCGATACTCGGTGTTGAATTGGCGAGCGATCGATGGACGAGACGATATGGAATTGAGGGTGTCGCTATTGTCCGCGTGCTCCGCGGCCTGCCAGCAGCCGAGTCGGGCCTTGTTGGGGCCAGAAGAGACTACCGCGGCAATATCGCTCTCGGCGATGTTATCACCGCAATCGAGGACGACCCTATTAGAACACAGGACGATTACGCGACCGCCATCGAGAAGTATAAGGTGGGGGACCAGATTTTGATCACTACCAGACGAGGCGAGGAAATAAAAACCTTCGAGGTCACTCTGTCCGAAAGCCGATAGCAAGCGTCACCTGATTGACGTTAGCGGGACCAGCGACCGCAAATTATCGACTGGATTCGGGTGTCGTCCAGCTCATCAAATCTAGATCCTCACCCGGCATATCAGAGGCCTGGAATTCCATCGAGGCTGCTTCCGCCAATCTTGCCTCGTAATCTTGAAGCAGTCTCTTCGCAACAGGAAACAAAAACCAGAGAGCAACTAAATTAACAACAGCCAGTAGACCCATCGTTAAATCAGAAAAGCTGAACACCGTCGCTAAATCCTGTTGTGATGCCCAAAAAATAAGTGCCAGTACACACACCCTAAAAACAGGTATTGCATAGCGTGGAGCACTATCAAAATAGGCAATACTGTTTTCTCCAAGGTAGCAGTTGTAAGCAATCGAACTCACCGCAAACATGACCAGCGCAATACTCACCACCTGCTCGCCTAGGGGGCCAATATGAGACGCGAGGGCAAGCTGCGTCATAGCTATACCTTCGACTCCATCAGATCCCGGTTGGTAGATCGGCGACAACAAAATAATTAGCGCTGTACAAGTGCACAGAATAATCGTATCGATAAAGACACTCAGCGCCTGCACCAGACCCTGTGAAATCGGATGATCCACATCGGCGACCGCCGCCACATTGGGCGCGGTGCCAAGCCCGGCTTCATTGGAAAATAGCCCTCGTCGAGCCCCCTGCATAACAGCGGCCGCGAGCCCGCCACCAACCACCTCCTCGATACCGAAGGCTGATTTGATAATTAACGACATCGCGGCAGGGACTTCAGAAAAATTGAGGATGACAACGGCAACCGCTAATAAAAAGTAGCCTACAACCATCACCGGCACGACCACCTCAGAAAAGATTGCAATGCGCCGGATACCGCCAAATATGACCGCCCCCATGACAATTGTAAGCAAGCCACCGGACAGCCATGTGGGCACGTCAAACGCAGACTCCACCGAGTTTGTTACCGAGAAGGCCTGTACTGCATTGAACCCGAGACCCAGGGTCAACAGTAACAAGACAGAATAAACCACCGGCATCGCACGCCACCCCAGCCCGTGGTGCATATAGAAGGCAGGACCACCTCGAAAATCATCGCCTGCATGCTTCCGCTTGTAGAGTTGCGCCAGAGCGCACTCAACTAAACTCGTCATCATGCCGATCAAGGCTATCAGCCACATCCAAAACAGCGCGCCCGGTCCACCGAGAGTGATGGCTACCGCGACACCTGCAATATTGCCTCCGCCTACCCTGCCAGCGACGCTAACCACCAAGGCCTGAAAGCCCGATATACCGCGCTCGGTGCCGGATAAATGGCTATTCCAAAGCTGTCGGAACATGTTGCCGAACAACCGCAGTTGCGCGAAGCGGGAGCCGACACTAAAACGAACCCCTACCGCAATCAGCAGCACGATGAGTATGTAGGACCACAACCAGTCCGTCAGCGTCGCTAGCATTCCAATACCCTCACAGCAATCCAGTCACCAAAATAATGGCAATAGCTGGCGCTGCGACAAACCGAACCAGAAACTGCCATGTTCGATATGTGGTGGCACCGGTTTGAAGTTCTTCCTCGCTGTAACGTGACTCCATAAACCAGCCGGCGAAAACAGCGATAAGCAATCCTCCAGCTGGTAACAGAATCTTCGTCGGCAAGCCGTCGGCTAACTCATTAAAATTCATCCCTGCGATTCGCATGTCCGCCCACACGTTATACGATAAAACACTAGCGATGCTGCAGAACGTGACCGCTGCGATAATGATGGAGATGCCGATGTGTCGATGCAGACCAAAGCGCTGATCGACCCACAGGGTCACCGACTCGAGCAAACCAACCATACTGGTCACTCCTGCCACTGAAAGCATCAAGAAAAACAACACCGCGAAAATATGCCCGCCTGGCATCTGCGCAAAAGCAACCGGAAGGGTTTGAAAAATAAGTCCGACGCCACTGCTAATATCAAGTCCGTGATGGAACACCGCGGGAAAGACAACAAAGCCCGCAAGCAATGCCACGAGGGTGTCGGCAATAACCACGGTGATAGCTCCTTGGGTAATCGAGAAGTCCTTTGGCAGATAGGCGCCGTATGCCATCATGCCGCCCATAGCCACCCCGATAGAAAAGAAGGCTTGCCCAACCGCTGCCAAAAAAGTGCCCGGACCGACCTTTGAAAAATCAGGAGTAAAGAGCCATTCAAGGGTTTCGATGAAGCCGCCATTAAAAATATTGTAGATGCCCAGTCCGATGAGAAGTGCAAACATCGTAGGCATCATGATGTTTACAGCGCGCTCTATTCCGCCTTTGACGCCAGCAAAAATTATTCCGCCGACAACCAGATTTCCCACCAGGGTCCAGAACAGCATTGCGTTGCTATTCGCTAGCAGCGCGCCAAAAGCCGTTTCAGCACCAAGTCGATCCACGCCGACAAAGCCCGTGGCCACCGCCTTGTAGAGGTAGGATAAAACCCAGCCCACCACAACCGCATAGGTAATCGCGATGGAGAATGCTGTAAAAACGCCCATGCCTCCCACAACACGCCACGCGGGGGAACGGTTCGATTCAACCGCAAGGGTCGCCATTGACGCAGGCGGACTCGACTGACCTCTTCGCCCGATCATTAACTCGGCAATGAGACAGGGCACGCCGATGGCAAAAGCACATAACAGGTATATGACCACAAATGCCGACCCGCCGTTTTCCCCGGTAACGTAGGGGAACCGCCAGATATTGCCCAGGCCGACTGCGAATCCGACCGACGCCATGATGAAGGCGAAACGACTCGACCAATGGGCATCACTCGTTCCTGCAACTGACATACCTAATTCCCCTGAGTCTTTAGTGAATGTGCCAATTCTCTTGCTGCACTGAGTTTGGGCAGAAAATGTGGAGACACTGCGGCGGAAGCGTCGGGCTGACTTGAATACCACACCATCACCACATCCGCCGACCGGTTGATATAAATCACCTGACCATGGATACCCACTGCACAGAATTCCTCCGCCTCAGAATTCAGTATCCACCACATATTCCGGTAGGCGGTCCACGGCATATTCTTATATATCCCATTGTGCCTCATGTTATCGAGATCCCGCTGGGATACTTCCAAGTGTGCATCTAACCAATCTTCAGGAACGAGCTGCTGATCGCCAAACTTGCCCCGATCACGGATCATCATGCTAAATCGTGCCGCGTCTCTGAGGGTTGCATTGAAACCGCCTGTAGCTACCGGCATGTAGGCGCGATCGACGGCAATAAACGCATCATGCTCTGCGCCGATATGCTGCCAGATACTTTGACTGATCAGTTTGTTCAGAGGTTCTTGAGAAATGGTCACTGCCAACCAGCCGAGCAAGTCGGCGTTCGCGGAGTTATAGGCAAACTGCTCTCCGGGAGTGACGTTCTCGTCGGGCTTTACGAATTGAGTGAGAAAATCATACACCCCATAAATAACATCGGGGCCCGGGAACACATCGGCAGCGTTCGGTTTGTATGTCATCCCCAGAGACGGGCCATAGAAGCGCGCGAACTCACTGTCAGGATCGGTATAGTTTTCCTTGAACGCTAACCCCGTGACATGGTCCAAGACATGCTGCACGGTCACACGATCAAATGCAGTGCCAGCGAGAGCGGGGATTATAGTGGTGGGACTGTCCTCCAACCCCACTTTGCCCGCCGCAACGAACTGACCAAACAATGCACTGACCAATGATTTGGTCATGGAAAACCATAAGTGATGATCTGTTGCTGCCGCACCATCGAAATACTCCTCGAGAAGCAAGGTTTCACCCTTCACAACCAAAAGACCATCGGCGTAGTTTCGGGAAAACAGGGCGCTGAGGGTCTCACCCTCAGCGGTCCGATAACTATCGAGGCGGTTCTCATCTCGACTGAAGGAGTGAATAGCGCCACCCCGAGGAACCATCAGCGTATTTAATGGCGCACCCGCGTTGCGAAACGCCCAGCGATTAAAAGGTGACTCCAGGTAGTTAGCCTTTGTGACTTGACTATCGGAAGTTGGTGGAAAACCTTTCATCACATCATTGGCGAAACCAACAGAGGGTGCTGCGACTGACAGAACGCCACAGAGAAGTACTCGGTGAGCAAAAGAACGCATAGAAGGTCCTAGTCCAGAGAAAACCAAACTAACCGAGTCACTATAACGCACCCGATATTTCAATAAGAAGGCCTTCGTCAGAGGGAACAGCCATTAGTTGGAGAGCATCACGGAGAGCGGTATTTTCCAACGCCTGACCACTCAACTCGACGTTCACATAGTACTTTTCAGCAGACAACGTGACCTGCCCCTCTACCACCAACGCGCCAGACACTGTCGTGACCTCGCCCACGGCCGCTTCCACCTTAGATTCGGGTGATGAATCAAAGGTGATTTTATAATTGCCAAGTCCCACATCCCGCCCCCGGGCAGTCCAGACCGCCCGCTCCCACAGGATCAACCCCGCTATCTGTGGCGCTTGATCGTTGGTCATCTCCAGGTAATCGAGGTCAACGACCAATAAACCGCCTGTGTAGAGCGGTATCAGCTGCCTGATAAAGCGAATGTCGAGCTTAGTATTCACTTGCGATAGGGTAATCGTCGACGGTGTAAGCTTGAGTCGCAGATCGACTGTTTGCGCCCCCCAACGGGTGTGCAGATCAAAGGTAGGGCTCAAGAGCAAGAGCGTATGTGGCGCCAGCCGCCACGAGAGATGACCCAGATGGAAAGCCCTATCTCCTAGAACAATTCGTGAGCGGGCTGCCTGTCCACGCCATAAGGATCCGGAAAAACCTTCGAGCTGCAGAGTATCGGGGAGGATCAGCCCTATGGTCCTGGCGGGCATCTGAATCAACAACCACACACCCAAAACACAAAAACCAAACCACCGGAGAGGCCTTGATAAATCGCTCAAGTCGGCCTCGCTACGCGCACAGAGGCATTTACTCCGCCGCTGCGACCCGCCTGCGTTATGGACGCCTCAACCACCAGCAGTCCCTCTACCAGTTCAATTTGGTATAGCCAGCGCGCCAAGTCATCGTAGTCAACGGCTTCATAGCGCACCTGCACCTCTCCACGGCTATTAGGCTGCAGGCGTCGAACAGGCAAACCTGCAAGCTCGCTGGAGCGACTAATGGCAGAAACAAGAGAGCCGTTGTTCTGGGTTGTTCCCTCCTGTCGGAGTCGCATCAGCTCGGTGGCCTTCGCATCAACACGAGCCAGAAGTTCAATCGCCGATCCGTTACTCGCTCTCATGGCCTCACGAGCCGAAGCGGCGGGGTTCAATGCGAGGGTGAACAACAACCACAGCCCGACCACAGCCACCATGACCAAAACATATATCTGTTCGCGCCGCGTCATGTTGAGGAATAAGTCTTTCATCAGGACGCCGCCACTCTGATTCGAGCACGCACCCGGTCCTCTCTTGCTGAGGACGTCTCGAGCGTCGCGGTCATACCCTGTTGGGTGAGGCGATCTCTCAGCACCTCGACGGCCTGATAGTCCTCGGCAACAATGTCGAGCCGAATCTCAGAGGTTGATCCGCTGAAGTTGAGGCTGGAAATACTGGCATCCTCCATTGAGGCAACCGACTTGGTCACCGTGGCAAGAATCGGCGTGAACAGGACGCCCTGTCCCCGAGCGGCGAACTCAGACAATTGCTGATCGAGCTGCTTTTCAGGGTTAACGACTGCACCACGCGGATTGGCCTGACGGTAACTCGCCTGTATGGCTTCTCGTATCTGCAAGTTCTCACCCCGCAAACGCTGGTACTCGGTTAAGTCGGCCCCTAACTGCAGTATGAGCGCAACCGTCGCGGCAATACCGACAGTCCTCCAATGTTGCCACCAGCGAGCGAGGGGTAATCGGGGAGCAAAAGCCCCTTGACGAAGATCCATCGCGTGCTCGGACGCGGGTGCCACCATCAGGGCCGCGGGAAAACCACCTCTGCGCCACTGGGCCGACTGTTGCCATGGTTCCCCTAACGCCTGCAAATCATCCAACTGATTTTCTCCGTAGACAATGAGTGACTGCGGAGAATCCTCTAGCGAGGAGAGGAATACCGAAAGCAACGTTTTATCTATGCGCGCGCCAAGGGCTTTGCCGTAGCGCAGGAGGACAGTGTCGGACTCCATAACGAGGCAAGCTTCTCCCGGCTGCCAGGGGAGTAATAGCGCCTCTGAAATCACCGGCCCCTCAAAGGAGGGACCCAGGGCATCAAGCCAGCGAGACAACAAACGGCTCGTCACCAATCCCACGGCATACAGGTCGCCCTCTAAAGGCTGGCAAGCGAAATGCACATCCTCTACGGGATCAATTATCTGATCTTCGAGGGTGAAGGGTAATGCCTTGGTTAAGTGACGACGCTCGTCCGGCTGGACCTCTTTGACAGTAAGTCTGATCATCTCAGCAGGCGCAGCAAACGTGTAGTGGCGATGCTGCTCGTCGAGCTCATGGAGACGAAGCGGTTCGTTATTACCCGGGGTGAATAGCCAAAAGCCATCATCCGCAAGACGCAGGATTCCTGTGGTGTTTGGCTCCGTCATACCGCTAACCAATGCCCGGTCAGATGGGTGCAACGTGTCGACGGAGTGGACCCGGCAGGTCGATTAACCATCTTACAACTCACCTCTCGTCCGATAATGGCTGGTTATCTGCGTATTTTCCCGCTGCAGCACACTGTACAGTTGCATCTCACGCTCGGCAATCTCGACCGAGGCAGACAGCAGAAACCAATCCGAGGTCTCGGTGAGCAGCGAGGACAAACCAGACGTATCTCCAGAGAAGGCTCCGTCTGACAGGAACGAGTCTACATCACTGATCAACCCCTGTTGCCTGGCCTCAATCAATCGCTTTCCTGCGTCAACACTTAGCGGCATTAGCCGCCCTGCCCCATTAATGCTGCGCAATACCGTTGCGGAGGCAGTGAGTATGTTGAGCTTGGCTCCTTCCCTTGGCCATACGGTGATATGAGGAGCAAGGGCCCGATAGATCTCCCGAGTCATTCCCGAGACGGCACGCAGCTCACTAACACTAGCCATCGGCTGGTTCGCTGGTCGGTAGGGTGGCGATGCGCTGCGGTAAGCGTCCTCTTCCGCACCATTCATCCGCTGCTGTTGATCGCTATCGATGAAATCAGCCACCCCGTCAGCAATGCCAATAGCCTCCTCCAGCGAGACTGGCTCACCCTCCAAGGCCTGCAACAAGCGAACGAAAATCTGCTTCGCCGCAGGCATTCTGTCCCCGGACTCATCAGAAGAATTTCCCTGACTCTCATTCTCATCGGACAAATCTGACTCCAATCCTGATCCTGAGTCCGCTCCCTCGGCCCCATCGCCAGCCTCTCCATCACCCCCATCCACACCGCCTCGGCCGGAAGCGGGATCGGCGATCAAAAGGTTCAGATTGAAACGGCCCTGTAAATCTTCAATTTGACCAAGAAGCCAGCCGCCGCCCTCCAAGGGATAAGGCGTCGCCTCGGCAGCCCACAGCTCACTTAAGTCGTCCCTGGGTGTTTCCACCTGCTTATC
>Ga0181574_10000247_pt1 | contig 49666 bp, 90 predicted proteins | sample 101ome_24_FD_145600 | JGI IMG/M metagenome (GOLD analysis project Ga0181574, IMG submission 145600) | Coastal salt marsh microbial communities from the Groves Creek Marsh, Skidaway Island, Georgia - 101410AT metaG (spades assembly) | ecosystem: Environmental > Aquatic > Marine > Intertidal zone... | reverse complement strand
AAGGACTTTGCTCGTTGTGTGCGCTTGCTGTGTACGCAACCAGTTCTTTGTTGCTATATGTAGGCGGATTTTCTGTGTGCCTACGTGTATGCTTTTCATAGCCGTTGTTAACACGATATGCAGCATATGCCAACTCAATTAGATATTCTGTCTTGTAAGTAGTCATTTGTTTTACTAATGCCTTTATTGTGCCTAAGTTTTCTTTATAACTAACAATAGCAGGAAAATCATCCATTGTCAACTAAAAAACGGTTAAAATGATCTTCTAATGTCATATCCGTATCTACTTCTATTCCGGTGTATGTTTCAAACACACCTTGCGTTTCAAAGCAATAATTATAACGTTCCCAGAAGTTGTAGATATCTGGTGTCTTACTTCCCCAACCTTTTTTCTTTAATTCACCATGCTTTTCTTTACTAAGAATACACGTCGGTGGATTACAAGCCTGTTGTATTGTAATTTTTCCTGCTATCAACAAATCTCGTACAACAGCACAAGGAATCATATGCTCAAATTCAGATTTTCCTGTGATACTGCGTTCACGATAATGAGCACCAATGTTCTCTTTAATACAGTAATTGTGATATCTACGCAACAAATGATCCATAGTGTCGCGAATCAATCTACGTGTTTGCACATCGTCTTTGCTGGCATGATATTCTTTGACAACTGTTTCTAGTTTGTCATATACATATGCGGCTGTTGCAGCATATGTTTCGGCTCCACGTTTGGCTTTTGCATACACAGGAGGTACAAAACTTTCTAGTTGTTCTTTTAGCATACCATCAACTCCTGGCTTGGGTTAGAAGAAATTTGTAACTGAGCACCTGCACCGTGTGTAGGCAAATTAAGACTACCACCGGCCATCATATAAACTTCACGTAGGAAGTTTGCCATCATGCTAGGTGCACTCCATGCTCGACCAGGAGAAATATGTTCAATTTGAATCTTACATTGATTTTTAAACAAACTGCTTGCTTGCCCTGTGCTGCTGAACATAGTGCTGCGTGGGTATATTTTAGATACTTTGTTAAGCACATCCTGCATCCAACCATCAGGTAAAATGTTAAATTCGTCTAACCGGGCAAGTTCATACAATCCAATAAATAAATCTTGATTGACTTCTTCATCTTCGGTATAATTTGTAATAATGGCTTCTAAAATATCACGCAAAACTTTGCCATTTTTGTCAAGTTCGATACCTTTTTGTGCAAACTTAAAGTGACTAAAGAACCAAGTTTTACTCTGCATTTTGCCCATGCTTTTACGTGAATTTTTATCACACAAATCAATCTCGCAAAAATCAAATGCATCTTGCATCTTACGAGCTTGAACGGTTTTCTGTTCACGATTGCCTAAATCGAAACGTGTAAGTCGATTTCGGTGTAAGTCGCCTGGTGTAAGTTTTGCAATACCTGTCTCGTTAAGCATTTCAAATGCATAACTAGGAAAGCTAGGATCATCTGTGTAAACTACTTTCACAGGTACATTATCAAAACCTAGCAAACCGATGCCAACATCGGTGTGTTGACCGTCATAGATCTTTTTGAGCATTTCTCCTGTGACTACACAAGCTTCACTAATTCGAGCTAGACGTGGATCAAAATTTTCAATAATTTGGATTAAGTTTTTCCAACGTAGGTCACGTTGTACTTGATAGTCAATCCACAAATCGTCAATACTTATCCAATTGCAGCCTTCAGCAAAATCGTGCCCGTTTGCATCGACACGCTTTCTCAATGCTGCAAAACGTTCTGTAGTAAATCCGTATTCGTTGATTAGTGTTTGACGTGCTTCGTTGATTACTTCACGAAGACTTTTAGTTGGTCTATTTTGCATTTTTACCTCTTACAATAAGATTAGCTTAGGCACAATGCCCTTGCTTCATACATAATTTATAGCATTATTTTTATTTAATGTCAAGTTGAAATTTGCTCATTTAATTTTGTAGTCCAAAGACTAGGATTATGCCAAAAACATCCTGCACACGATCCTGTGAATTCTTCTGACCCTTGATAAAACCATTTCACTCCATCACGACTTGCTTGTCTTTTACCATCTCGTTCACATCTCTCGCAAGCTCTACTTTTTAGAAGATTATTATCACGTTTGAGAAGCATATACCTTTCACGCACTTCATTGTCTGTGATATTATTTTCATCAAGATGTTCACTTTCAGTAAATCTTATATGAGGAACTCTATGATCAATTTCTAACTGAGCAGGATTTAGTGTTCTGCGTTCAATTTCATCGTAGTTTGATAATATCTTTTTAACTCGCTTGACAAACTTGTTTGACCAGTTAGCACGATGAACAGCAGCATTAATAGGTTCTGCTGATTCTAACTGTCGGTGTGGTGTGCTCTTGCCACACATTTTACAAAACACAGAACGAACATATTGATTGCCATGCTTTTTAAAAACATAACCTCTATTCCTTAGATCTTTTGCTCTTGCTGCTGGTTGATTAGATCCTAATGTTTCTCCTACACAAGTGTCGCAATGTTCTTTTAGATCTTGATAAGTTTCTAAATATCGTTGAGTAATGCTACCCGGTTTCATACTTGTGTCCACTTCTTATGTGCTAGTTTGTTTTGTTCTGCCCATGTTATAAACAAGCCTATTTCTCTGCCATGTGCTTCTATTTCACTGGGTTTATCCCAATAATCAAATTCTTCTTCTTCACAATGATCTAGTTGACCTAGTTCATATTGTTTAACGTGTACAAGTTCGTGTGCAAGTGTGATAAGCATTTCACGTAAACGTAAACTACGTTTGATATCTATTTCATATTCATTTGCATCAACACGAACACAACCACCTAAACTTCTATCATTGGTCATTCTTCGGAAGTAAATTTCAACATCTGGATTAATGTTAAACTTATTGCAAACAAAATCAGCTATACTATAAGCATATCTGCGTTGTGCTTTGCTGCCACCTTCTACGTAAATCATAATTGCTCCGGTGCTGTTCCAGTTAAGAAGTACATTTTCTTTATAATAGTATCAACATCTTCTTCTGTCAACCAACCTTTAACGGTATCGTGTTCTTCTGTGACGCCTGGTAAGTTAACCATTGTGTTTCCGTTGAATACTCCAATCTCATAAAGACCTTTGTTGCCACCATAGCTACCACTATGACTAACAATGCTTAGTTCGTAGTCACCAAAAAACAGTACAACCTGTGTACCATCTAAAACTTGTTTAGGTTTGAAACTTTTATATGCTAATACAGTCATATTGCCCTCCTATACTTATTTTATAGCATAGGATGCATTTGCTGTCAACTATAATCTGCGAGTTATACGACCTTTTTCTAAATCATATGGCGTCATTTCTATACGCACTCTATCGCCTGCTACTAGTCTGATCTTAAACTGGCGCATCTTTCCGCCTGTATAACATACGACTATGTGATCATTATCTAACTTTACCTTAAACATTTGATTAGGCAGCACGTCTATAATGCTGCCTTCTACTTCTATAATATCATTGTTTTTCGGCATTATCCACTTTCGTAATGGACATGATTTTGTTTTCAGTTTTTATTTTCAAAACATCTCCTGGTTTCCATCCCATTTGCTCTGCAATTTCGTCTGGGATCTTCATTAGCACATTATCAGGATTGTCCGGATCATCCTCGAAAATGTCTTCTACTTTGTATTCAATCATATTTACCATCAATCCACCAAAAAGTTAAGGTCTTCTAAGTCTTCGCGCAACACAAAGTCATCTGGTAGTTTTACACCTTGACCTTCACGGATATGCTCAAGCATATGTTTAATATCTGTGATGCTAAATGCTGTATGTTTTTTTAAAACATTGTGTGCTTCTGTAAAATTAGCATTTGGTTTGTACCCAATAACCATCATTTGGTCTTTACTCCAATATCATTAAGCATACGTTCTGCAAGTGCTGTTGTGCGAAGTTGACTTTCAAGTTCCGCCATTTCATCGCAAATGCTTGCTGTTTCGATTGCTTCCCATAACAGCCCTGTTGTCCTATAAGGCTGTCTAAACATACCAGTAATGGTATATGCTTTCATTGAACTCATTCTTCGTATGGTTCCAACTTGTTTTCTGTAACTTCAACATAAGTGCCGTTTACAATCATCCAGTTACAACCCCAACTGTCATAACCTCGTTCTTCTAAGAACTCATAACGGCTTTGCCAATTGTCACTTTCAAGTTGTGCTTCATACTCTTCGTTAAGAGCTTCCTGTTCTTCTTCTGTAAAATGATTACCATAGAAAATAAAATCCTCCCAGCAACCATCAAACGTTGAATCCATTTCAATATTCGAATAGTCTTCAAAGTCCCATTCGTCACCGTCTTCGCCGATAGAGTTTTCTAAACTTTCTTTTTCATCTTCGTTTTCAACACGGACAATAAACGTGCCATTACGCCAGCCTATTTCAGTATTAAGCATTTTACCAGTTTCTTCATTTTTAAACTGTTCGATTTCAATCATAGACTTTTTTGTATATGCACTTACTGCATATGTTTCGCCAATTTTTATTTCTGTAACACCATCATAATCCATAGACGATCCTCCTTTATGTTAAATAGTTTACTAGATAGGAAAGATAATGTCAACCAGAAAACGCAGTCTTGTTATTGTAACTTGCCTTAAAGACAAATATAAATTAGAAATGTTGTGTAGAAGTATTTTTGCTTTTTTAGAACCGTGTGACATAGTAATAATTTATAATGAAAGTTCTGAAAAATATACTGAATGGCTTGAATGGTTTAATTTGCTCAAAGAAAAAATATTAAAAAAGTTTTCTGTAAGAACATATTCTGGTCCTGATCTTGTTGGTATAGATAATTTTATTTATTGCAAAGATGATGGCTGGGTAAGACAACAAGCATTAAAATTACTTGCGTATAGTTTAGTAAACACGCTTGAATTTGTTACAATGGATAGTAAAAACTTTTTTATGGCTCCTTGTTCTTTAGATGACATTCAATACAGTCATCCACATAATTATTGGAGACGCCCACGTTTAGAAAAATATGTAGAACACTGTTGCAAATTACTAGATTATCCATACGGTGGCGAAGAAATGAGATTGCGACCAAACATTACTCCATATATTATAAAGACAAGATTCTGCAAAAGATTAGTAAAAAAATGGAATAACAATATAGACTTTTATAAATTTATTGTTGATACTGCAATGATTCCAGAACTTGCTCCTGCTGAATTTTTATTGTATGAAATTTTTGAATTAAAATCTGGAGTTAGAGATGATCTATTGCAAGATATAAAACATCCAAAAGTAAATTATTGTACAATATGGTTCCATACACTTAAACACTCACACACACCAAAAGGACTTTCAGAAATTGTGGCCAAAAAACGAAACGATGGTATTCTGGTAAGTGGTATACATAAAAAGGTAGATGATTTCCTAACACTTCAAGATGTAGAAATATTATTAAAACATTTAGGTATAGATTTTATTTTACCCCAAACAGTTTCGAGTCCGTTTTAATAAATACCTATAGAATAAAGGAGCGTGAGGGCGCATGGATTTTTTAACTCTAGTAGGAGATGTAGGTTTTCCAATAGCAGGGGCATTAGCAGCTGGAGGTTTTGTATTTCTTACTCTCAAATTTATACTTGCAGGTGTTACAGGCTCGGTAACTACATTAAAGAATATTATTGGACAGTTAGATAATCGAGTACAAACAATGAATAATGATCTTGTTAAAATTGATGCTTTATTAAGTTATACACTTAATATAAGGCCAAACGTAGACAGGATTGCAGCTAATGAAGGAAAAGAAGATGCCAGACGCGACTGATGATAAAGGTAAATTAGAAGTAAGTGTAAGAATACTAGGAAACGAACTAGTTGCACTTAGAATGGACGTAGACGATTTCAAAATGAAATGGTTAGTAGTAGGTGTAATTGCAATTGTAGCATTAGGATGGGCTGCTGGAGAATTTGGTCCACAATTAATGAGTATGTTCGGAGAATAAATGGAATTTGATCTAGCACAAGCGGTTAGCGAATACGGTTTTCCTATTATTGCTGCTATGGGCTTAGGATATTTTATCTATTTTATATGGAAATGGGTTACCGAAACCATAGATCCTGTGATTGGTGAAACAATGGGTACGCTGATCAAACTTGTTGATCGTGTGCGTATGCTTGATAATGATATGATTAGATTAAATCAAAAGCTATCAATGGTGCTAGAATATAGATCAAAATTAAATCCACAAAGACAAGATGAATTACAAAGGCTTGTGGATGAATATAAATCTACACAAAAGGCATTTGATAGCACGGGTGAAAAAGAAGCAACTAAACCCCAACCACTAAAGAAAAGGACAAGTAGATGAAATGTGAAAATTGTAAATGTGATAGTCACTGTGATTGTGAATGTCCAAACTGTAGAAATGATGTATGTCAAAACTGCAAATGTGAGAAGTGCAGTTAAATAAGTATCTACATGAGATACTTCTTAGGACAATGCGAATACAAATGGTCGCATACTGCCGAGCAAGGCAACGAGCGTATGGAACAGATTTGGATACGCAGAGAACTAGGCGAAGAGCTTTACCGAGAAATTAATGAAGAAGATTACAAACTTGTGTTATTACGTAGCAATGGTATTGTAGAAAATATATATTGTCGTTGCGATATATATGTAGATATTGACAATGCTGATAAAGCATTGTTATTTGAAATTAAATATGGAAAGCAAAGGATAGAATTAGCATGATGTGGATGGATTACACAATAAATCAAGCAGGTCCTCACTTCAAAGTCATGGGAGACTGGGAAGGCGAAGTTATGGGCGTAGCTCAAGACGGCACACAAAAAGATCATTACCTGTATAAACCTGGAGATGTATTCATTGTAAATGAGAACGGTTGGCTTGTAAAATCGGATGAAGTTAATGCGCTTTTGTTAAAGCACGAGAGTAACAAGTCTGAATAACTTCAGCAACCTTATCACTTACCATAGTTTCATAATGTGTATGAGCAACTTCAATGTGTTCCATATCTGTTCTATGACGCATTGATTCAATAGTACAAACACCATCATTAGGTCCGTTGTGATAAGGCACTGACCCTGCTGTGCTTACTATTTGTGTCCATGGTATGTCTAATTCAATTTCATTTGCTTCACGTATAGGATCACTGCGTCTGCCAATATCTTTAAATAATGGATAACTTGGTACAATATACTTTGCCCAGTCTGCTGTACTGCTACCACGGAATGGAGTGCTAATGCTGACGCCTCCAATAACACGCACATATTTTGTAAGATGTAGTGCATACAAACCACCCATGCTATGTCCTATTACAAAGTGTGGTCCTTTGCCTTTACAGTTGTCAGCAATCATTTCCAAGTTGTCATAGAAACGATTCATACTAGAATAGTTTACCATTATCTCATTTGGAAACTGTGTTTTTGTTTGCAAATATTTAAAACTAAGGCTTGTCTGATTAGCACCATGACACCAGATGACGTTGATGTCATCTGTTGTGCGCTTTTCTTCTGTTTTATATAAACCAAACCAGTTGGCAACATATTCTCTAAGTGGTTGCATACACTTATTTACTTGTTGCGATAAACACACCATTCCAGTCTGATGGTAAATCTTGTGTTTTCATATACTCACAACGTTCAATCCACATATCATAGTAGCCTTCCATCTTGTGATCAAAATGATCGTGTAGCAAACGACATTTATCTATAGCATCATCAAATCTTTGCGCACGATAATCTTCGTGCATTTGTTCGTGTTTCTTTTGTGCAGATACCCAGGCAGGTCCTATGTCATCTAGCACAGTGTAAATACTCAATCCTACTGATTTACCTTTTACTTGTAAGTCATCTACTTTGAGCCAAAAGAAGTCGTCTTTGATTGCTTCGTATGTGCTTTCTCCCACAAGTAATAAGCATCCGTATTCTTTACATTTGGATTCAACTCGTGCTGCTGTGCTGACAGCATCCCCGAGAACATCATAACTATGGCGCTTAGTGCTACCCATTTCACCAATATAGCCAAGCCCAGTATTGATCCCAGCGCCCATACCAACAGGCGGCCTTCCTTCTGGTATAATAATGTCTTCATTAAACTTCTCCACTGCTTTTAACATATCTAATCCACACTGTACTGCTGTGCGAGCGTGATTAGGATCGTCTACGGGTGCATTATGTATGTGCATACTAGCATCACCAATATACTTGATTATCATTCCGTCTGCGTCTAGCACAGGTTGTGTAATGGCATCCATATAGCCGTTCATTATTCTTGTGAGTCCTTGCACGTCATCGCCAAATGATTCACCCAATGGAGTAAAGCCACGCAAGTCTGAGAATACAATACTGACTTCTCGTTTAGTGCCTTGTTTGATAAGTGCAGGATTTTCTTGCAATATTTTTACAACTGCTGGTGATGCATAACCTTCGAATTGTTTCTTTATTGCTTGTTTTTGCAAGAACTCATCTATGAACTTGAGCACATAGCGTTTTAATCCTACTAAAATTAAAAATGCTGCTGGTATAAACCCGTCGACGAGCAATCCGTACTGTGCAAATATATAGTAACTACCATATAGGCCACCGCCAACTGCCAACACAAAAAAGGCTATGCCGAAATACGTCCATCGTGCGATTAAAATAAGTATTATACCTGCTGCTACAAAGGCGGCTAACTCTGCCCATTGTTCTGCATCTGGTTGTCTTGCAATGTTTGATTCATTAAAAACTGTACCTAACATTGCTGCTTGGATTTCATGTGGAAACACTGAACCTGCTGCTGTTGCAAGTGGCTGTGTTACACCTGCTGCTGTAGGTCCTACAAACACTATACCTCCAGCAAAATCATCTGGTAAATCTACTGCGCTGTAAGACTTTGACTTTTGACTCCAGTCTATCCATACTTCGCCTGTTGGTGATGTTTGTATAATACCAAACTGTGGTATACGCAACTTGTCTACACCCATAGGAGATAGTTTGATTTGGAAACTTGGATCACCTGCTAATACACGAAGCACTTCCATAGTAACATTTGGATACAATGTGCCTCCGGATTCAACCACTAATGGTATGCGTCTAGTTACACCATCTATTTCTGGCCAGCTGTTTGTAATGCCTGACCCAACTGCTGAATTTTCGATATCGGGGACATTTGCAATGATTCCTGGCACACTAGGAATAGTGTAAAGATAATCACTGTTAACGATAGTAGCACCAGGATTGATTGGTTCATTTTTATTTTCCTCTGCCCCCAGCATTGTGATAATAACTGGAAGTTGTGACATAGTCAAGGCAAGATCGATATCCTCGCCTTGACGGTCTGTTTCGCTCATCAACACGTTAAACACAACTAGTCCAGCGCCTCTGGCATACAACTCCTCTATGAGGCTACCATAATCACCTCTTGGCCAAGGCCATTGCCCGTATTCCTCTAAACTTGATTCGTCAATGTTAACAGTGTAGATGTTGTTTTCTACGGCTTGCTGATTCACTATCAGTGTATCAAAGTATCGTAGTTTAAGACTTTCTAAGAACGGTGGATTGCTGTACATCACCCACGCAAGAATGCCCAAAACTATAATGCTCCAAATAGGGGAAAATATTATCTTTTTCATTTATTCACATTAATCCATACACAATCTACTGTCTGATTTTTGTCTGTAACAAGCACACTTGCTGCGCTCATAGCTGTGACACAAGTATCTTTATCTGGATAGTTGCCTAAATGATATGTTTCCATTTGTTGTGTGCTAGTTAAAGCTAACCATATTAATGCCCACATAAAACTTTCTCCAATAATTCTTTTTTCAAATGCTGGCCATTTTTGTTGAGAAAATCTCTAATATGGTCGTTGTTTTCTTTAGTATCCAATGGCATTGCTTCTCCGATCATTTCTGTGTCTGCAGGTAACTGATCAGCCACAGGTATTGTTTTTTCAAATTTCATTGCCCTCTCCTCACTGGTATTTATTCTTCTTCTTCCAGTACGTCAAAAAACATTTCAAATAATATAAGGAATATCATTACTACAAGTGCTGCAACGATCGTAAGTGGGATTAATATTGCTTTTACCCAGCGTGGTTTCTTTTCAATCCAGTGTATAACACGTTTTATATATTTTTTTATACTTTCAGCAAAAAAGTTACTTAGAGTAAAACGCACTAGTCGCATAACAATCAGTATAGGAGATGTGAGTACATCAAACAGTATCAAGAATAGGTCTACGGATAAGTCCACAATGTGATCCACATTGAACCATTTTTTTATCCGTTGCCACATTTACTTCTTCCAATTGTTTTTAGCCGTTAACTTTTTCTTAAGGGCATCCATTTCTTCTCGTTTTTTTCTTGCTTTCTCAACTTCTTTCATAGTATCTTCATACCAGTTGCTGTTGTCTACCTTCTTATCATTCTTCTTGCGTACTGGAGGTTTTTCAGGTCCGGGTACCTCCAATACACTACTGGGCTCTTCCTCTCTCTTGGTTTCAGTTTGAACCCTAGGTGTCGGTGGAGAAAAACTTTCTCGGAGTCGTTTGATTCGTTCTTGGAGGTTTTGTTGTTTTGACTCATAATACCTTTCATACATTTTCTCCTTAAATCTTTGGTCCACTAGTTCCTCAACGTATGGCTTTAACATACTCATCAATAATTTTCGCAGCATTACCAATTTCCGTTAAAAGCACCAATCACATAAATTATAACTCCTAATACTAACGCACCGGTTAGAGCAGCAAGTGTACCTACAACGAATTCTAATATTGCTTGCTTACGTTCTTCTGCTGCATAAATTGCTTCTTTGCGTTCTTTGCGCATTTTTGCTTCAATAGCAACTATTTCATCCCAAGCACTAGGACCATAGAAGAAACTGATGTAACCTTTGAGTTCATCACGCATTTCTTTTGCTTTTTGCTTGTGTCCCCAGACTTCCAATGCATTTTGTTCTATTTGGCTTTGACCAAATATCTTTTTAAACATTGGTGGATTTTCTGCCTGTCTATGTGCAAAATCTAAATCACTGATAGATGTTGCCCATTGGTTAAGTGTGCCAGCCATATCGCTAAGTTCTTTACCTGTGTCAATAGCTGATTTTATTCCTCGGTATGCTGCCGTGGCCATACCAAGTGCTGATACTGGATCAATCATTCACCCTCTCTTTTCTAGCAGTTTGCCCTCTGCTATTGATATTTATATAAAAAAGAGGTTATGTATTAGTTTATTATATATTCTATTCCAAAAACCAATCCTACATTTACTGTGTCATCGTGCCAAGTTTCATATGATGGTGCTACGAATGCTCTTACAGAACCATAATCATATGTGCCTCTTACATAAGGTGCAATTGGACCAAATGCTGGATACCCTGTAACGCCTGCCAGTTCTATACCTATGTTGTCCGTGATTTCCATCCTATGTCCTACATACACACTAAGCCTATCAACGCTGTTGTAGTATGCTCCTGCTATAGCGCCATCCTCTATATACCTTACGTGTGGATGAACATTGTTATAACTATCTGCTAGTCCTACGTGTGCGCTTAACGCTAGAGAGAATATTATCGGTTCCATTAGTTTTGACTCACTGTTACGTTGCAACCATTACCATTAGTGCAAATACCTGTCAGGCTGTAAGTCTTGTTTGTGTTTGTGTTATTAGTAGTCTGATTGCTAGTCACTGAATAAGCACCGCCGCTGTTTGTGAGATCAACTTCAAATGAATGTGCCATAGTGCCACGTTGACTGGCATCTACACTGTGATCATCACCTGTAAGCACTATGTCTGCCCATTGTTGTCCACCATTGCCTCTTTGATATAGTTCTACTGTGTTGCTGTCGCCTTGTATTTCTATAAAACCATCGTGTCCTGCTTTGCCTTTTTGTGTATGTGTAACTGAATTGTCATCACCATTTACAACATTTGCTATATGATGTCCGGCACCACCACCACTGGCTCTGTTGGTGTCTGTTTGATAACTGTCTAGCATATTATTATCGCCTGTAACAGTCCAGTATACTTCGTGATCACCAGTTTCGTCACCGTCTACAGTGTTATCTGAATGCTTGCCTTGCCAAGCATTGACAGCATTATAATTACCCGATACTACAACACGGCTAAAGTTATTATCTGATCCTTGATAACTATCTAAGTCATTGCTGTCTCCGTCGGCTTCTGCATACGATTCGTTGTAATCACCGTTTTGATATATTACGATTGTATTGCCATCATCACTGTAACTACTGCCAGTTTCGGCGTGAGCATCATTGTTGTCACCTAGTTGTGTAACGCTCATTGTGCAGTCTTCACCGTGACAGTCTATCACAGCCGCATTATTATCGCCAGTCTGTGTTAGAGTGCTACTACTATCTCCTATATCAGCATTGTAAAATCCAAGCGTATTGTTGTTGCCTGTTTGTGAATAAGTGTATGTTGAAGGACCATAACTTCCTAACAAACCTTTGTTTGATAGATTATTCAAATCACCAATCTTGTTATTTTCTCCATCCTGAGTGATAGTCACAGTGACATCGTCACCTATCTGATTAATATAGATTTCATTACTAGAAGTTACGTTGGGTAATAGTAATACTATTCCCGCCGCCCACGCCAACACGGTAGCCGTATTCATAAAAACTCTCCTGTTCCATATCTATAGTGTATCCATAACCTTGATCCAATGTAAGTTGGAATATGTGCTGATCACCTTCTTGTCTACGCACGACAAAATTAGGAAATGGTTCATCATAAAAAATATTTGTTTCTGGATCAAGTCCTAAAAACTTTACATCTAATAATTCTTGGTTTTGCACTGTAAGTTCATCAATCCACTGTGCTAATATCTCCTGTAGTTGACGTTCCATTTCGTCTACCCACACAGGATTCAAGTAGGTCATATTGTCTAAGTCTGTTACCCAAATGTTTTTGATGCCTTCTATCAATGGATCTTTATCCAGTTCATCAAACTTTAGGAAATCAATGTCCAACAGATTGGTCTCTGGATAGCGTTTTACTATTTCTTCTGTGTATGGGTCTACTTTTCTTATTATTAACATTGATGTAAGCATATTTTCAGGCAAGTCTAATATCACTGTAGGACCAGGTATCGCTCCGCTGTGTGGCACCACTGTGGTTTGATATGCTTGGTTCATTATAACCTGTCCAACATCTGATTCAACTGATATTTCGCCCACAATACATTGTCCTGATGCATCACAACTTGGTAACAATGTTATCATTGATCCACCTACTTCATCTATAATCATTATAAAGTCTGTGCCTCGCACGTTGATTGTAGCACTTGGTGTTCTTATATTCACACGTTGTCTGCTGTTCTTTGCTATTTGTCCTGACGCATAACGCACTGCTCCTAATGTGGCTTTCATACTTAGTGCGCCAGTTTTTGTGTTTGGGTCATAGATAAATTCGTCTATGGTCATACGTGAATGTTCTGTAACATCAACACGGGTCTCATCCACAAAGTCCATACGTAAACTGCCTTTGCCTGTGATGATCCTATCGTTCATCTCAAGCCCAAGTCCTACTTCGCCGTCATACTTGAGTTGTTCACGTTCAACAACACTGCTGCCTTTATGCTGTGCTATTTCCCCAATGCTTGCGTATACAGGTGTGGTTAAAATTAATAGACTAATCAGACTGCGTAATATCAACATCATGCTCGTCACCTGAGAATGTAGCATCTACTGTGTTGTCTTTAACACCGCTTTGTTTAATGTAGTAGTTACTGCCGCCGCCGGTGATGTCAAGGGTAACGCTGTGTCCTGCACTGTCGCCATCTCCATCTTGATCTATCTCGATTACCGTACCACCTTGTCCTGATGTGTATGTTGATGTTGAATCTGATGTTGTTGCTGTGCTTATGGTGTTACTGTTATCTAATGTAATGTTTACTACTGCGCTTGTTCCATCTACTTCAGTGATCAATATGTTTCCGTCACCGTCTACTTCAAAGTCTACCTGTGCTCCGTCAGCATCTGCTGTTTCACCAATTTCTAGATAGTACTTGTTGGTATCGCCTTGTGTTGCAATATTCAGCGTAACGTTTTCACAGTTTACACCTGATGTATCATCACAGACCAAATCAACAAAATTGTTGTTGCCTGTAAAAGTCCAAGTACCAGTATATGAATTACCTTTTATTTTAGCATCAATAATATTGCTGTTACCTGTTTGTGTTATGCTGAACGTCATATCATCACCGTCCAGAGTTACATCGGTGGTTGAATCACCAAACTCGTTATCTGTTCCATCTTGGGTAATATCCAAGTCTAATGTGTCACCAATTTGTGTGATGTAAATCTCGTTTGCATACGCTGCACTTGCGAGAACCAATGACAGGATAGCCCCGTATAGTATTGCCCTCATTTTATATCATCCTCCGGCTTACGCCAAACATATTTATCCGTCCCTCACAGCCACATAAATACAAAGATATTTAGTGTAAATATTTTTACAGTAAAGTAGGTGTTTAATGAATATAAATACAGTTATGAGCGCATTAGAAAAAGCAGAAAAAATACACAAAGAACAACAAGAATTTTGGGATACATTCGACGAAATTTGGCCTGTGCAAGACCGTCACTATGACGATAAATGCTTACACGACGAAGTAGATGATTTTATAATAGATAGGATTTCATCAGCTCTAAAAGAGTGCAATCACAATCGCACACACACTGCTGATAAATTAGGAATAAAAAGGGAAACGCTTTTGGCTAAGATGAAGAAGTATTGTCTTCTTTAAACTTCCACAGTTTTTGTTCAGCGCCTTGATAAATTAATTCTATAATTGCTGCTTCTATGGCTTGACGCACTGCATAGTTTGTTGGTTCATTTACTGAATATCCAGTTTCTATTTCCAATGCTTCTGTGCCTAAATCAAAAAACTTAAATGCGCTCGCACCTTGTCTGTAACTTGCTATTGATTTTTCTGCTGCTACACTTACTAGTACACGCCCTGTGCTAACACTTACAAGACGCATAGCAACTGTTACAGTGTCAACTCTGTATTCAACTGCTGTACCTACCCCCAAATACATAGCACCATTACCGCCAGTTTGAATATTGCTATCATAACCTACGATGCCGCCTTCGACCAACACACCTGCAAACTTCATTGCTGCTAATGGTGTAGGATTGTCTTTTTCATAGTTTTCTCTTGTGTTACGTATAAGTTGACGTTCTTTAATAACGTGATCCATTCCGCCACGTTCTACAACTTCAAAATAGGTTCCATCACCTGCTTGTAGTAGTGCATCTATTACCCAAACCTCTGCACCTTGTGTTACAGCAGAACTTAGGTTAGCTACATTGTCTGCTGGCTTACGTTGTCCAGTTTTATCAACAAACTCATATACACCCACGGTCATTCTAGGACCATCTAATTCAGGTAAGTCGTTAAGTTCTGTAACCATTGGATTTTCTTGCACACTTGGCGGTTTTTGCAATACACTAGGAACTTTGCCTTTTGCTGCACATCCTGTGATTGCCAGCGATAATATCAATGCTAGATATTTCAAAAGTTAAATTCTCCTGCACCTGGTATTGTAATTTCTGTGTATCCGTCAGGCCCATCTACTATTAGTGTAATGCTTCCTGTTGTTTCGTCCTTTGTCCACGTAATTTGGGCACCTTCTACTTCTGTGGTACCTGAATTAGCACACGCTGGTTGATCTTCTTCACCGCAGGCTGCGAACATTCCATCTACTAATTGTTTTGATAGAGTAGCATAGATACGTGATTCCAAGTTGCGTATAAATTTGTTAAGCACTGTGTTTTCAAGTTCACGCTCTATCCGTTCTTGTTCACGTTCTGCTTCTTTTTCTATATCTTCTTTTCGATTAAAAGTAAGTTGTTCAAGACTCAACATATGGGCACTGTAACCCTGTCCTGTAAATGCTGGTGATTTAAAATTGTGTACTAAATCCGCTGAGGCTAGTGTTGGTAAGAAAAGTAATAATAGTATGTATCGCATACAGCTATTTATAGTTTTGCTTTATTTAATGTAAGCTGTGCCCATTGCTCACGTCCAGCGCCTGCTTGTGTTGGAATAATACTTATTGACAATCCGCCTGCGTGGCCGCCTTGTCTAAACGCTTGTAGATCATTGACGTTTTTAAGACACGCTGTTTTTTGATTAGGAATACTCATCAGCAACAAAGCATCAAAATCATCTCTGTTTTTGTACCATTCAAAGTTTGCTGCTAGATATGCAAGTTCTACTTGAGATGTATCTTCTGTGATTGCTATTTTTTCGGCAACTGGATCGGCATATCCTTCCATATCCATTTGTAATAAATCTAGCATCAATGCTTTTCTTACTTTTTGATTGTTAGGGTCATTAGTAGGCAAGTCTGTGTTCAATGCCTGCATAAAAGGACCTAGTCCTAAACTGCCGCCTTTTTGACCAATGGCACCAATTACAGTAGGAATTTTATTTTTGTATTTTTCTAATACAGCACGTTTTGCTTTTTGCGATCCACCACCGTATCCGATACGTCCACCACTTGAACTCATTGCTGCTTTTAGTTCTACTTTACCAATGCCATCTATTTCTAAATCGCCTTCGCCTGCTGCTAGTCTAATTTTATTTGATAAACAAGCTAACCCATATTCGCCTGGACCTTTTTGCTTTTTACCAACACCATACGCTGCTAATTTTCTAAAAGCTGCTCCGCCTGCTTCGTCGCCAAACACTGCACTAAATGTGTTCATTGGCTTTGATAGTGCAGCAATATCGACAATGCCTCCCTTCTCTAAACGCTTGAGAAGATTATCCATTGTCTTGTAATCACTTTCTATAGTAGAAAATATTTTTGTCATATCTTGACGTACGATAAGTTTTTCTTTATCGCCCATATTTTCATCTGATAACGGAATGTTAAATGCACTGTCAATATTTGTACTAATAGTACCACTGTTTAGAATTTTCCAAATTCTATCTAGCAAGTTAGCTTCATCTTGATTATCAGCACTCAACCCAGATATAGTTGATATAATCTGTTCTTTTTCTTTGTTTAAATCATCATATTCAAAAAGGTCTTTATAACGCATTATTCACTCCTGGTATAGTATTTAGTCAATATCAGGGAATAAACATTCCTGTACGAATACACGCACATCTTCCTCGTCAAGTCCTAAACTTGTCATTGTGCGAGGCGTGTGAGGATTTTGTTTTTGGAAGTGAGCATAACGGTTTTGTGCTTCCTTGCCCGTTTCTTCTTTACCTATACCATTGTAAGCATCAATGTATTCTAAATAGTTGTCAATGCTATCAAAACTTAATTCTAGTAGTTGTTCTAGTTCTTCTGTGCTGTTTACATTACCTGCTGCAACCATATGTTCAGTAAAGATTGCTTTAGCCCATTCTGGTAGTTCACGTGGTTTGCGCCATTCTAGTTTTGCAACTTCATCGCCAAATGCTTCAATCATTTCGTTGGCAGGATTAGTTGTTGGTGAGTAGTCATGGAAGTAACCTGTGATTTTGTTTTTACCTGCGATAACATCTAGTCCAAAGATAGGACCGTCATTGTCTAAGTGTGGAAACACACAACAATGCATCATCCACAAACCTTTTGTGTCTCTTGCATCTACAACATCAACGTGTGCTCTGCGATATTTGTCGCTGTTCCAAACTCTGTTGATCCAACCTGGCTGATTGAATCTATCCATGCCTTGTTCTTCAACTTCAGTGCCTGTTGCATCAAAACGTTCAATCAATCTGTCTTGTATTTTAATCAGCGTATCCCAAACTTCACTCATCACCTAACTCCTCAAATAGTTGCATAGCAAACTCAAAACATCTATTGGCTTCGTCTGCCATATTGTCATTTAGTTTTGCTCTTACTGTGGTTTTTAGTTCTTCTACATCTTCAAACACATACATTGAGCCTGATCCTGGATTGCGTTTTGCAATCATTTGTCCGCCATACATATCTCCAAAGTGTCTTACATAGATGTGTGCTAAAATATCATCTGTGGCTTCTAAGCCCATTACGTGTGCAACATATTCTCCAACCACAGGACAAATGTCTTCTGTCTTGCGTTCAATGCTGTGTTCGTTTTCAATCTCTTTAATATCGTTTAGAATATGTTGTGCTCTTACAATACGTTCAATGCCTGTCAAAACACCTTCTGTGTTTGCGATGCTTTCTAATGCTGCATATTGAACATATTGATTGTAAAGATATCTGTGATATTCTTCTGGTGACATACCTTTTAGTAACTTACGAGCGTGTTCTGTACGCTCGGCTTTTTGGTGATTCTCCCAAGTTAATTCTTTAAGTTTGCTCATTCTTCCTCTATTTTAACCTGCAATGAAAAGCCTTGATTCCTAGCTGAGTTAACAGTTTCTGCTGCTTTCATTTCTGCAATTTCGTGAGAATAAATGCCAACTACTCCGCTGCCTTCATTGTGTATTTTCATTGTTATTGTTTCTGCTGTACTAGCTGTATGTTTAAAGATTTCAATTAAGATTCCTACAACAAAGTCCATAGGAGTTGTATCATCATTTAATAATAGAACCTTGTACTTTTTTGGTTCTTTAATATCTAAACTGATTTTTTCGTCTAATACAATTTCGGTATCTGTACTCATTTTATCTCCTAAAATGGGGGGATGTTACTCCCCCCTAGACTGTTAGCCTTCGATTGTGTTCAATGAACGGATTTGAATTTTCTTTGGCTGTTCTGCCTCTGGTACGTTTCTTTTCAAATGAATGTTTAACATACCTAAATCCAATCCAGCATCTTCTACTTCGATGTGTTCAGCTAGTGTAAATGATCTACGGAAGTTGCGTCCGCCAATCCCTTTGTGTAGATAGTTTATTTCCTCGTCTGCTTTTGTAGTATTACCTTCGATTGTAAGAACATTCTTTTCTAGTGTAATGTCCAAATCTTCCATACTAAAACCTGCAACTGCGAGTGTAATCATATACTCGTTGTCGTTGATTTGTTCAATGTTGTATGGAGGGTAACCATTTGACTTTGTGTTTTCGAATGAACGTGTCATTTCATCAAACAGTCTATCAAAGCCAATTGTGGCACGTGTAAAGTGAGGTAAGTCTAGAGTTGTTAATCTTGTCATTTCATTTCTCCTTATTAAGCAAGATATAAAAGTGGACCCTTTATGGCGTCCACTGTTATTTACCAATTGTCTTGTTCTTTAAGACGCTTTTTTTTGAATCTACGGATCGCTGCTTGTTTTTCTAAGCGGCGTTTTGTACCTTTAGATTCAAAATATTCACGTTTACGCAAGTCTTGTAAGATTCCATCTTCGGCAACCTTTTTCTTAAACTTACGTAACGCTTTATTAACATCATTATTACGGACTTCTACGTAAAGTCCTTGCATAATAGATTCTTTTTTGTTATGTCTACTCATTTATTCCTCTTTGAGTTTTTCTGCTAACCAATCTAAATCATAAATTCTATTAACATTAAGCATATTATACGGTGTTACATCGTCTTTTGTCAAGTAAAAACTGTGTGGTAGACTAATTAAATAACTACACAAATTACGCTCAATAGTACTTAAATTATCTACATCAATTATCACACAATCTACTATTTTAGCAATGTTTAATAACCAATCATACATCCGCTCGTTGTCTTGTGGATCATACAAATATATATTACAAGGTTCATCAATTTCCTGTAACACTGTTTGAAACTGATTTCTTATTTCATTACTAGGTTGAACAAGGAAAAAACTTTTGGCTTGATTATGTAAAATGTCTGGAGGTGTAATTACATTAATTTTTGTCATTTAAATCCCATGGAAGTTTATCTATTTTACCAACTATATATGCTTCTTTATGTCTCTTGAGAGTATCATCTGGATTATTTTCTTTCCATTGCATTTTTTGTTCTCTGTATTTGATATCTTCTTCCTTGGTTTCTAATTCTTGTCGTCTTTCTTCTTGCTCGGGTTGAGAAAGGATTGGGGTATTGCTTCCTCCATCATCGTTGGTTCTATCGATGGCAGAATCTCTCTCATCCTTTCTATGCTCATTGTTTGTGTTTTTTTGATCGGTTGCGGTATCGCTGGTGGTATCTTCATCAGATGTGCTGTGTTCACTTCTGGATTGTGCATATTCAGCATACTGATTATCATTGCTCTCATTCCCATTTTTCTTTCCCTCCGCCCTGCGCATTTCGAATGTCGCTTGGCTTGCTATAAGCAGGAGAACTGCTAAAGGATCGAAAACAAATATAATAGTGATGATTACCCATCTAACTGCTTCCTCAAGTATATCTTTATCTGTTTCACCATATATAAATTCTGCAAGATACTTTATCGGTCCTACTTCTGCTTCTAATTTTCTGTACTCTGCTTGAAGAGTATACTTTTGTTCTGTTAAGTTGTCAATAGAATTATTTGCTTCTATTATTTTCTGTGTCTGTTCAACTACTACTGCTTCAACTTGTGGATCTTTCCCCACTGTAATACTGTTGCGTAATTGTTGAATTAAATTGTTGCTTGCTGCTATTTGTCTATCAGCACCATCTCTTATGTTGTTGATTTCTTCTCTAGCATTTACTATAACAGGAGATTCAGTGCTGCGCACTTCTTCAATTTTTGCCAACATATTTTGCTCTCTATCTTTGAGTGCTGGTATTTGACGTTCTCTTATGCCTGCTACTATGTTTGTTAAACGTGCTCTTTCGTTGTCAACTGTTGCGATAGCTGATGCTTGTAAATCTGCAATTTCTTTATTTAAATTTTCTACTATGTTTTTTTGTTCGCCTATCCAAGCATTCGCTGCACGTCTTGTGTTTGGACCTGCTGCTCCGTCTGGATTAGCACCAATGGTTTGTTGTGCTTGTTTTATTTGCTCACGTTCGCCACTGGCAATTTGTCCTTCTACTTTTGTAATACTGTTTTGTATACTTTGTATTTGCGCACGGATTGGCTCTACTGCACTAGTGTCTGCTTTAAGTCCAAATATTTTTGACTCATATTCTTGTGCGCTGTTTTCTAAACGGACTATTTCTTCTTGTATGCTGACAAGTTGTTCTTCAAAAGGCTTTGTTCTATCTTTATCATTTTCACGTGCATTTTGGATGATAGTGGCTTGTTCATCAATAGCAGGTTGTATCCTGTCATATGCTGTGTCAATGCGTTCTTGTTCTTTGTCTATCTGTGCTTGTATTTCTGCATTGCCTTTACCCACACTAGCTTCTGCTTCTACAATACGTTGTTCAGCACGTTGTATTATTAGTTCTTGTCTACCTAGTTCGTCGTTTATCCTAGCAATCTGTGCTACACCTTCTTCAGCGGCTGCTGTTTGTTCAATATGTGCTTTTGATAAGAAACCAAATATACCCATACTGGTAATAAACATAAGCACAAGCACACTTATACTCAAATAGGTTCTTAACCACCATTTTGCTTTGTGCCAATACCAGTGCAACCAAACTGCTGTGACCAGTTTACCAATTTCCAATGCACTACCCATGATAATAATGGGAAGGGCGGCAGCCGCAAAAATAGCGACTAATCCGCTTACGCTATAATAGATAGCAACGGCGCTGATCGACAGCGCCGTAATCATTACTAATAATCCTAATATCATTACATAATATTTAACCTATTCCCAACGGTAGAATATATGCGCACCTATTCTGCCTACTAATTGCATATCTTTTGCCCATTTTGGACTTACATATGTAGCGTGATAATGTGTTGCACCTTCTGTGATACCACGATATTTTTCATATTCCATAATACTCCAAGCCAGCATTTGTGCTTCAACCCAACGATCATCTTCTTGTGGATTGTCTGCCTTACCATCACAATACCAACTAAACTGACACGCATTGCGCACCATAACCATTACATTAGGATCTTTCCAACTTGGCTTTTGTTTGCCTTGTTTTACCACTTTGCATACTGTATTAGGATAGCGATTATCATTTACACGATTGAGCACAACATCGCTGACTGCTACTTTGTCTGCAAGGTTGCTACCTCGTGCTTCATAATAAATGTTTAGAGCCATACAGTAATGCTCTGGATAAGTTTCTTCTGTGATAAGTTCGTCTTGTGCCTGTGTTGCGCTAGAACACATAGTCCATACGACCAGAAGTGCTAGTAGTTTTTTCATTGCTGCCTCTTAATTTCTGCGCATTGCGGCAATGTCTTTTGCATCTTCTTTCTTGTCCGCAAATACTGGTACCATGTTAGATTTGTGCATTGTAGCTACACCTAGCAATGTGCGTTCGCCTGAATATACATTGCGTTCTCTTTGTGGTGCATGACCATCAATGCGATCACTAGTTGGAATCTTGTTGCCCGATGGTGAAGAATAATCTGGCATAGGCGCACGATAGTCTTGCTTTGGTGATTTGCCTACACCCATTGATACTAGCCATTTCTCGTGATCGATTTGTGCTTGACGGTCTCTCTTGGTGAGACCTTTTTGTTTGCGTTTCTTGTAGTTAGTTGTGGTCATATAAGGACCTACAAGATGCATACTCATAATAAACTCCTGTGTTGTTATTACTTTACTAGTATAGCAGGAGTTTATAGTTTGTCAAGTTTTTTCAGCCATGCATTTCTTTTTGATTCTGGTAATTTTTTTCCAATTAGTTTGCTGCGGGCATCTATAAATTTTTCTAGATAAGCTATTCTTTCTAACAAGTATTCATACAAAGGATCGTCTTTATCAGTTCTACTTAATTCATCTCGAGCTGCACTTAATCTTTTCGATACCCAACCATTTACTTCATTAATTGTACTTGGTCGAGTGTTAAACATTATTTTCCTTCCATAAGTTTTTGAGCTTCTTCGTATGCTTCTTTACTTACCACTCCTTCACGCAACAACTTCTCTCTATTGGCCATGTGCTTCATTTGAATTTCTTCTTTGCTACCTCCAAAGTAAGCTACTGCATGACCTTCTTCTATCATAATGTCTGTTACACGTTTATCACCTACTTCAAAGTCTCCCAAGATACGGCCAAATTTACCCTTCATGTCCTCGCCTTTACGATCTTCTGTAGTAATTAGTTTACCGCCATCTTTCATAAGTTCTTTAAGTCTTGCTTTGGCTGCTTCGCCAAATAAGTCTTCTACTTTATCTCTGGTGCGTGATTCTGGTGTATCAATGCCCATGATGCGAACACGTTCATCTTTAAGTGTCACGCCAAAACCTAGATCTATATCTACGTCTACTGTATCTCCATCAACTACTTTAATGACTGTCACGTCATATTTGTTCTGCTGCATTGCCCTCTCCTTTATATGCCCACATTATTTAGCCATAAAAAAAGCACCCGAAGGTGCTTTCCTTGTTATTGTTTTTTTGCTTAGAAGCTAAAACCAACAGTTACTTGCGGTGTGAATTCTTCTGAATCCATGTTATAGTTAACGCCACCGTTAAGTTCTGCTCCACCTAACATATATGTGTAATCACCACCAATGTTTTGTAGTGCGTCATCTTGGTCACCGTTCATATAACCTGTTAAACCTGCTAAACCAAGTGTGCCTTCGTATGCAAATTTTTCAGCATCCATATCATAAGTAGCTGCACCACCTAATGACATTGAGCCTACACCAAATCCACTTACGCCTGCACCTAGTACAGTGTTTTCACTGTCCAAGTTGTAGTCTAAGCCTGCTGTAACTTGTGCTACACCTGCATCAATATCATATGAACCTTGAATGTTGCTCAAGTCTGTGATATCGCTGCCCCAGTTTGAGAAACCAACTGCTACGTTTGCAGAACCTGCTGTTACTTTGACTGATTCAGTCATTGCTGGTGCTGCTAATGTGTGGTTGCCTTCTGCGTCTGGCATAACACCATTGTCGTCACCAATTGCGATTCCAATGCTGTTCACAGTTGTACCAACTGTCCAGTTATCAAGTGCTACTGCGTTTCCGTCAGTTGCACTGAAGTCTAAGTCTACTGATGCTAGACCTGCTGCGTCAACACCTAGGTCTAAACCCATTGCTCCGCCCCAGTCGTCATTAGCGTCTTGGGTAAACTTTAGTTCTACTTCGCCTGATAACACTGGACCCATTGCCGGTGCTTCTGCGAATGCAGCGCCTGCGAACAGGGTTGCTGCTAAAATGGTAAATACCTTGCGCATAATATTTTTCCTTCTTTATTATGTGTTTATAAAGCAAAGGGCAAGTTTTTAACCGCTTGCCCTTTCGCTGTTTTATTTATACCTTAAGTTACTGCATCTGCACAAAATGAAGGCACAAAGATTACAATGTTGCATAAATGCAACACTATCCACCTACATAAGTTTGCTCTTTAGGACGATACCAAATCTTTTGTTGATGTAGTCTTCCAAGCAAATCCATTATTTCCTCTGCTTCTCCTTTGAGCCTCTTATAGTCACCTTCGCCTGTGAGTATTTTCATTCCACGGCGTCCTGCTTTTGCTCTAAGTGCAGATTCTATAATCTCAATATCATTTACACTAAGTTCAAATTTTGTATTAGGCTTCATTTTCCCTCTCCACTAAATCCTGTGTTTCTGGCAGACACAATACTGCTGTGATTTCATCATTGAATCCTGCCTTAGCAATAACTTCAACAGCAAGCCTGTCACTGTTATTAGGATCCATAACATATTTAACGCATTCATCTTTTGATCCAAACTCTAATATTGGAACTATAAACGGATCAGCTACTGCCATTGTAACTATAATCAAAAACTTCACGTTCTGTTTCCTCTTAGTGCGAAGAACAAACCACCAACCCACAACATAACATGGAATGGATCATATAGCAAAAACTCCCATAAGTTTTCTGGTTGTAGTGTCCAAATAACACCTGTCATGATACTACAAATCACAATACCTGAAAAACGTGTGATTAGATCTTGTAGTTCTTTTAATGCTTTAACAATAACAATACCACCAACTGCAAGTCCAATACCAGCACCAATCTCACCATATACAACAAACCACCAAACCAACGCTGGCAAGTCCATTGCTTCAGCATCTTCTACTGAGAATGGTAGTTTACTGATGCCTTGCTGTAAGAATACAATGATAAGTGGTATCCGTATGAGCCAATGGCTCATACAGAATTCAGGAATTGCGGAGGTAATTCGCTGTGCTAATGTTGTCATTTACAGTTGCTCCAAGATCTCTTTTAGTTTTTTCTTGGACTTGCCTTTTACTTTTGCACCTGAGATATCATTGTCACCATCACCTACAACAACAACGGCAATCATGCCCATTGATTTATGTGGTGTACATTGATATAGATATACACCTGGTGTATCAAATGTATATGCATACTCTTTGCCTAATTTAGATTTCTTTGGTGCTTCCCAATCATCTGGGCCTGCGATAAATTCTACATTATGACCTTTTGATGTTGGAATCCATGTAATTGTAGTACCAACTTCTACTCTTGCAATGTCGGTACCATAAACCATCTTGGCTCCATCGTCTCTTTTGTTTAGCATTTCAATAGCGATATCTCCTGCATATACAGGAAAAGACATAGCCATTAAAACTGCTATAGTAATTGATAGTAGTTTCATTTATTTGTCCTTTACATTAAGATTACTCGGAGAATATTGTTCTCCATTATATTGCGATCCCGTTTTTCCCTTGCCTGTTTCAACTCCACTGTTGCAACCAACAACGACAGTTAATAAAAAGAGTATGCTTGCAATAGTAACTCTTTTTGTCCACAGCATAAACATTTCGAATGTGCGTTCTGCTTCTGCTTGTGCTTCTACCTTAGGATTCATAGGTTACCTTACATTTTTTGTAGTCAAGTTTAGGACTAAGAGTTTTATAATCTAATATTGGATTCAACTTCCCCATCCTGCAAACTCCTCTTTGTTAGCCATCCTAACGTGTCTTGTAGGCAATGTGTATTCTTGTTCGCCTAGGCAAACAATGTTAGGTGCGTTTTTTAGATATTGCTTTTTCTTTTCGTCAGTTTCAAATGACATACTAAAAGCATCACCATTGTTAGTGTTCAAAAAGTTATAAGTCATCGCCTGCTCCGAAGCACGGCAGGATAGGTGTCATTTTACAGTAACGTGCATAATCATCATGTCCAACCATAGCATATGTCATGCCCATTGGAACAAATAAAATAAAACTCGCCACAATCAAAAATGCCCAACCTAAACCTTTTGTAGTGCAATAGTTATGTTGTTCACTCATGCTCACCTCCAATGCCTCTGCTGTTGATGACATTGTCTTTTACAAAACGATCAACAACTTGTGGACGCTTGTCTGATTCGTTCATTATCACTGCTGTGATAAAGATACCTGCGATCAAACATACATGGAATATAGCACTGATGCCAAATGCCATGTAACTGCCAATCATAATGGCAAATAATCCACTCCAAATAAATGCTAGGCATTGGAATATCATATGTGATACTCTTGGATCTAGTTTACGTAGTGGAGAGTTTTCAATAGTCATAAAACTTGTCCACATAAGTCCTAGTTCGCTGCGAAGTGAAGTGATAGTTGTTGCCCAACCAATGGGCTTTGGTTTCTGATTCATATCATTCTCCGTGTGTCTATGTATTAATATATAGCAGGTTAGCAGTGTAAAGTCAACCCTACTAGGGTGTGTTATATTGTAGCAGTTACCGTTTGTATGGAGGCTTGGGCATTGTAAACAAGGCTCGCACATGATGAGGATGTTCATAACAAGGTTGCCTTGCAAACACCACCCAACGATAGCCCTGACCCATTGTCCAGTCAGGATAGTTTTCTCGTATGAACTCCTTAAAACTTGTGCCTGTGGTAAACACATCATCACAAATCATAATCTGATCATTGGGATCACCACTTGCATATTTGTTCATAGCTTGTGCAAATGGTATTCCGCCTCTTGGAATACCCACTGCTTTGTAAAATGGTCTTTCTTGATAATCCATAACCATACGTGCTAGTCCATCCCACCACTCTGGACGGATTGCATCACATTCAATCTTCCATGGTAGTTTGTTACCTGCGTGACTGATAAAGTCTCCTACTTCAAATAGGTTTGCGCTTGTTTTATATGCCATTGCCAGCCTCCCTTATCATGTGTATGTTTTTAGTTATATGTTCATTGAACTCTTCATCAGTTTGTGATGCAAACAAACCTTCACTCAATCCTCTTGAAAAACTTGCTGTCATTCCACGCTGTCTTCTCAATCTCCTACAGGCTTCTTCTGTGCTGTATCCACCTGACAATCCAACAACCCGTTCAACACGATCGTGTGGGATTATACCGGAATAAAAGTCATCCTGTTCAGGCAATGTCAGTTTCAATATACAACGTCCTCGGAAAGCATCTAATCTTTCTGCAAGTTCATCACGAAGTTTGTATTCGTAAAGTTCTTTGTCTGGATGTTCAATAGGTATTTCTGGTTCAACGATAGGCATCAGTCCTTCACCGTATATGCCTTCGGCTAGTGCAAACTGCTGATCCAATATCATTGATAGGTCTTTGTCCGACTTTACAATACTACGCATCTTAGTTCCTGTGCAGCCATGTTCCTTTGCAAAGTCTGTCATTTCGTTCCAACGGAAGTATTTTAGATATCCGTTGTCTTCACAGCCGCTGTCTATTTTTAGATACGCTTCTATGCCTTTGGCTTTTAGCACAGGAACCATACCACGCTCCACAGTATCTTTGTAAAGTATTGCGGCCCAAATATTTTTGCTTGTAAAGTCGGGCGACTTTACCATACGTAGTCGCATCTCGTGGACCAGTTCCATCTTATTGCTTTCTTTGTATTTTTGACCATAGCGTTCCAACACACCACCTGTGCTACCTCCGCTGTGATCCATAGCCGCAATAAAATCACTCATATGATTCTCCTGTCTCTCTAAAAAAGTTTTCACTCCAAAATGCTTTGTCGTCAATCCATACATCGTAGTTTTCTTTTTCACCTACGCTGAGTTCGTGATACTTGCAACCCCAACCGTCAAGTTGATTCTTAGTAAGGTCGTAGTAGTCTACTCCACTTACACATCCTCTTGCTGTCATGTATTTGATTGTGTGTCCTGCATCATACAATGCATTTACTCGTGCAATGCGCTCGGGCATTGGAATATGATTTGCGTAATCTTTTTTACCACCACTGTCTGGAATGATAACTTCCTTGCAGATGGTGCCGTCAATGTCTATTACATATTTCATTTAATAACTCTGTGCTAGTCGCCACATTAAATATTCTTTTGATTCGATTGGATCATACTTGTCCTCTTCACCTTTGCGCAAGTTTTTGACTATTGTGCCAGGTGTAGGATCAACAAAGTGTGGCATTGAATATCTTTGTTGATGTATGTGAGTGTTTACCACTCTATGTTTAGTACTTTTAAAATAATCATTAGTCCAACGCTGTAGTAAGTCACCAATATTAACAACAACGCCGTCGTCCGCAAAGGGTACTGGATGCCAGTCGCCACCAAGGTCTTGAACTTGAAGTCCGGGGACGTCATTAATCTGCCAAAGTAAAGTAATAGTACCGTAGTCACTATGCTCTCCTATACGCATTTGTTTGTCTAACATAGGCCCATCATATGCTGGATAATGTATAACTCTTGTTGTGTTGAATGGGACTTTGTGTGCATCTACTAATGTAGTGCCTGTATCTAAGATAGTATCAAACTTCTCCAAAATGCGTAACGTTAATCTATCAGCAATATTTATGCTGTCTAATGCGCTGATTTTGAAGCCATCTATGTCTGGCCACAAATGATCTGGCATACGAGTATCGTTGTAGTTAAATGATTCTTTGATATCTTTTGGTGCAGTAGGATCTACATTTTCGTCACCTACCATACTGTAACCTAAGTTGGTGTCACCTTCATAAGGATACTGCTGTTTTGTTTCTAATGGCAAATCAAAAAATGATCTCATTTGCTGTTGCCACGCTTTCATATTCACACTGTCTTGTTCATCTAGTGCATTGGTAAACACTGCGAAGCCCACTGTGGAGTAGGCTTCGTCAATGCGATCTAAAGCGTCTTCGGCTTGTAAATCTATTATGGGTATCATTTAGGCAACTCTGCGTCAATACCTTCAACATAGTACATCATTGAATCAAGATGTGCTCTGTCTGCAACTTCACCTTCTGCAAGTTGTAAGTTGCCTTTGTTGTCGTAGATTGGACCTGTAAATGCAAAGTATTCACCGTCACGGATAGCATCCTTGACCGCTTGTGCTTTTGCTTCTACTTCTGCTGGCATATTGGTAAATGGAGCCATTTCAACTGATCCATCGTTCATATGTCCAAAGTAACAACCATCTGGTCCGTCACAAGCTGTAGTCCAAGTTCCGTCTAACAATGCACCAACTTTTGCAACATAGTATGGTCCCCAGTTGTCAATAGTTGCTGTCAACTGTGCTTTTGGAGCAAAACGATACTGATCACTTGCTTGACCAAAACCAACTAGGCCTCTTTCTTCTGCTGCCTGGATTGGAGCAGGCGAGTCTGTGTGCTGTGCAATCACGTCACAACCATTGTTGAATAGCGCATCTGCTGCGTCTTTTTCTTTACCTGGATCATACCAAGTGTAAACCCATACTATGTCTATATCAACGTCAGGATTGACAGATTTGGCACCGAGATAGTATGTGTTGATTTCACGCACAACTTCTGGAATAGGGTATGCTGCCACGTAACAAATCTTGTTGGTCTTTGTCATCATACCAGCAACAACACCTTGAACGTGTCTTGCTTGATAGAGGCGCAATCCGTAGTTGGCCATGTTAGTGCCATTGGTTTTATAACCAGTTGCGTGTTCAAACTTTGTGTTTGGAAACTTCTCTGCAACTTCTAACATTGCATCCATATATCCAAAACTAGTTCCAAAAATAATGTCTACACCTTGCATAGCCATCTGTGTAAAAACTCTAGTAGCGTCTGCACCATAAGCAACTGACTCTACAAATCTTGTTTCTACTCTGTCGCCGAAAGCTTCTTCAACTTGCTGACGACCAATGTCGTGTCTATATGTCCAACCGTGGTCACCTGTTGGTCCTACGTAAACAAACCCGACTGTTACTTTATCTTTTGGCTCTCCTGCACTTGCAGCCAAGCCGAAAGACCCCATCAACATAAGTGATGCGGCCAATAGTTTAAATAGTTTCATGTTATTCCTTTCGTTGTGGGTGTTCTCTAACTATAAAATGTTTCACCCGTGTGTGTAAGTGCCACTTTTCTGTTGCTAGGTAAGTGACCAACCCCCTTAGATTACGCTGCTAGAGCAAATCCAGAAGGTGCAAAGTTATCGTTTGCATTTGTGTTTTGTAAACTTGCCTACCTGTCGAATCCTATGTCGCCCCCATCATAAACACACGACTTGTTGCCTCTCGGCTCTTGTCCTATGCACAGGAAAGCAGGTGCATCTACTCTCATGTGTTTATGGTGGAGGCGTCCGGTACCGCCCCGGAGTCCAAATACGCTTTGTAACGCCTACCAGCTATTTATAACATAGAACAAAAAAGATGTCAACCTGATAAATAACTTGGTTTAAGATTAGTTTCAGATAGTTTCTGGACATATTTTTTTTAGGTCGAAAAAAGGAGAAAAAATGACACAACTAATATCACCCACAAAGTTTACAAAGACAGTTGGCCTTTTAAGGTCATTTTTTTTGGACAAAGGTTTTGAAGAAGTCCATACACAAAATAGATTAAGCATACTAGCCGCTTGTGAAGATCCGTTCAATGTAGCAACGTATAACTATGCAGGCAATGTTTGGCCGTTACCGCAAACAGGCCAGATGTGGTTAGAACATGAACTATTAAGCAGCCCCAATAGCAAGGGGTTTTTTTGTGTCAGCACTTCCTATAGACAAGAGCCAAATGCAATACCAGGCAGACACGACATAATCTTTCCTATGTTTGAGTTTGAGTTTCCTGGCAGTGTAGATGATCTCAAAGCAATGGAATATGAACTATGTGAATACCTAGGATTTGATCCACTTACAGAAAAAACATATGCAGAATGGCAAGAACACTTTGGATTAGATGAACTTGAAGAAATGGATGCAGATCACGAACTAGCTATGGAAGCACAATTTGGTAGCAGTTTGATTACCAACTTCCCAGAAATGACATCACCATTTTGGAATATGAGTAGGAACGATGATGGTGAGACTGCTAAAAAGATGGATGTTATCTTGGGCGGAATGGAGACTATTGGTAGTGCAGAACGTAGTTGCGATGTTGACATGATGCGGTACACATTCCACAGTATAACAGATGGCGAATACAGTGCATTGCTTTACAAACTGTTTGGCAAAGAACGTGTTGAAGCAGAACTAGAAGAGTTTTTGAAGTTTGACTTCTTCCAAAGAGTTGGAGGCGGTATTGGTATGACAAGAATGATTGCTGCACTAGACAAGCAACAGGCATTAGCCCAGGCAGCATAACTTAATCCGGGGTGGTGGAATAGGTAGACACGCACGACTGTTTATCGTGTGGTAGATGTACGCAAAATATTTACCGTGTAGGTTCGAGTCCTACCCCCGGAGCCAAGTTACCACTTTTCTGCTGTTCTTTTTTTGATATCTTTTTGGGCACGGATAGCATTCATAAGACGAATGATTCTGCTTTTCTTTTCCCCTGGGCGTGAATAGTTATTCTTCTGTTCCCAAGTTTTATCTTGTTCAAGTTCTAGTGCAAACTTTTCACCTAAAAGTTTTTCTAAGTACGACAAGTCGTCGTCACTTAGTTCTTGTATCTTCTTCGAAACCATTCTGTATGTCTCTCCATGCTTGTTCAAACTGTTCGTCATAGTCATACAAAGGGGCACCATTAGAACCCGCCATCCATAGACGTCTAAAGTATCCTTCTGCACTTCCTATAACTGTTTCAGGGGTAGCGTCGAGGTGACCTTTAACCATATAGAACAATCTGTACTCTTCTTTAAGGTCGTTTCTCAACATACTGTATTTACATATTTGTTACATTTAGGGCGCTAACATAAGTTCAAAATGCTTCATTGTATCCTTCTAAAATACATTGTTTATAAATTTTATTAGCTTGAGGTTTTGGACATTCTAATTGATATATAAATTCATCTGAATCATAATAATCGATATAAGCCATATTGAATCTTAAATCAAATTCAACAGTTTTTGTGTTAAATTTAAGTATTGCATTTTTTGCATTAATTTTCATGTGAACGTTTTCTCCACTTCTTTAATTATATTAATGTCTTTGCTAATAGTGCAATGAAAATAGTAATCAAACGTCTGTGCAACGTTTTTGTTTTCTGTATAAACACCTTCACAGGTAAAATTGTTCTTGTCAATCCAATCAACAATATTATTTTTATTCTTTTCTGTTGGTTGATATACCACTGTCCTTGCCGTGTCTTCACAAACAAAAATAATAGTGTTATCGAATAACTTTTCAATCATAATTAACTGATGCTTCCAATATTTGTTGTAAATTTAAACCATGCATATCATTGTCTAACACAATTTCTCTCATATCTTCTTTATCTATTATATTATCATCCCCAAGGTATATAAGTAAGTCAGCCATTGTAATAGAATCTTTTATATTATGTGCTAACCATATTTGACTCATTATCAAAGCATTTTGTATTTTTGGCTTATCTGTAATTTTATTTTTTACAAGCCATTCTATTGCTTTTTCTTTGGCATCATTATACATTTGAACTTTATATGCGATATTTTCGAGATATGTTTTTTCATTCATGTCTTATTTTTCAAATCTTGTATTTCTTTTCTACGTTCAACTATTAGTTGTTTGATATCGTTAAGAGCCTGCCGAGCACGGACAGCACTTACTTTGACGCCTTCTTGTTCAAACTTTTCACTCTCTTTTACATAAGTTGCAAAGGCAATTTTAAGTTGTTCGTGTATATCACTCATTACCTACAATGTGCTCGTATATTTCTTTCCACTTAACAACCTTCTTCATACCAACTGGAACACTGTCATTCATATTCCATCCGTGTTCGATAAGGATCGGATTAAGTCCTACGTTAAGTCCTGCAATGGCATTCTGCATCTTATCTTCGATCCAATAATAACCAGTGTCAGCATAGTGTTCATCTAAGAACTCATCTTTGTCAGCACCCGTGTCTAAGCACTCAAGCACTGTAAATGCTGTAGGACCAAACATCTTCTCAAGATTCATTTGACGTAGTTTTTTAGCACTTGGATCTAAGCTAAGGCTTGTGATGCAATGGAACTCGTATCCATGTTCTTCGTGTAGTCGCTTTACATAATAAATGCTGTCACGTAGTGCAGGTAGAAAGCCTATTGCTGCTGATTCATTAAACCGATTTACTAATGCTTTACCTTCTTTTTCTTGAATCTGGAAACGTTTACTAATGTTATATTCTTGATTACCATTTGGTATTTGTGTATAACCATGTTGCTCCATCCAAATACAAAATGCCCATTCCCAGTTAAGTAGTACCCCATCACAGTCTGTCAAAATAATCTTATTCATAATTTGCCTTTCTAATTGCCTATGTTTTATTATAATAGATTTTTTTTAGTTTGTCAAGCCTCAACATACACAGTTGATGCTGAACTTGTTATTTTGCCATTGTTACATGAGACTGTTTCGCCAAGAAAGGTTACAAGTCTATTTACTGCATATACCGAGCTATTTCCTGTTCTTACTGATCCTGTGTGAGGAAGACAAACAATTGTTGTTCCACCCATTCCATCTGGAACCGGCGTAGGAACATTATGTGACACTGTTGGATCGGTTATTCTTGAAACAAGTTGATTTTCGGCAAATACTGAACTTTGCCCATTGCTAAGGGTAGTTGTAGTATCACAAGAATGTCCTGTTGTACAAGTATCAGTTTTTCTTGCAACTAAACCACCCATAAAATTATCCTGGCATTGCTAATCCTGTTGTTGCTTGTGTATATTGACTTGCCATATCGGCTTGTGTTTTTACCACAAACTGAACTACACTTTTATTTACCACAATATTTTGGGCTGGATCTGCTGTCAGCAACCAAGGTCCTAGTCCAAAACCACCTTGGTTTTGCATTAATGCCATAGGCTTTGTAACTGTAAGGGTTTTATCGTTTTCTTCAATAAAACGAGCAACAATTTCTTCACCTGCACTTGTGCGGAAAGTAATAGTATCATTTTTATTGTATGGGGGTTGTATTAACATTATAATGTGTGTCCTGTTCCTGTATAGTTAGTGTCTTCAATGTATTTTACAAACTGTTCAAAGCCGCCGACTTTTTGTCCGCCAACTACAATCTGTGGAAATGTTCTTGCTTCTGGAAACTCTGCAAGGACCGCTTCTCTTGTAAAGTCTTTGCCCATTTCCAAATATTCATATTGATAGCCACGCTGTTCGCATAGCATTTTTGCTTTGTTACAACTTGGACAAGCTGGTTTACCCCAAATATGTATCATAATGAGAATCCTTTAAATGTGTCTGTGCTCACATCCTGCTTTGTACCACCTGATACATATGATGTGATTTCTGTTTCTTGTGGAGCCACTTGTACATCAGCACCTGATATCCACTTCTGTGTCCAAGGCAACGGGTTGCTCTTTATATTGTAAGGACTCTTAAGGCCTACATTTGTCATTCTGCGTGTAGCAATCCACTCAACATAATCGCCTAACAACTGAGTGTTTAAACCAATCATGCTGCCATCCTTAAACAAATATTCTGCCCAAGCCTTTTCTTGATCTGCTGCATCTACAAACATTTGCAAACATTCTTGTTCAGTTTCTTTTGCAATTTTGGCAAAGTCTGGATCATCTTTTTGTAAAACTTTTAGCAACATCTGTGTGCTTGCTAGGTGCAAGTTTTCATCACGTGCGATTAGTTTGATAATCTTTGCATTGCCTTCCATTTTCTTTAGCTCTGCAAATGCCCATGAGCAAGCAAACGATACGTAGAAACGCACACCTTCAAGAATGTTCACGCTCATAAGTGTAAGCCAAATGTTTTTCTTTAGTTCGTATAAATCAACATTAACTTTTTTACCATTCACTGTGTGGGTTCCTGCACCTAACAAATTATAGTAGCCTGCTTGTTCAATTAAGTCATCGTAATACTTTGAGATGTCTCCTGCACAGTCAACAATTTCCTCAATGTCCAACATCTCGTCAAAGATTTTACTTGGATTGCTGTACACGTTGCGAATGATATGGGTGTAACTGCGGCTATGGATAGTTTCACTAAACGTCCAAGTTTGGATCCAGTTCTCTAGCTCTGGCAAACTAACCACAGGACCAAATGCTTCTACTGGTGCTCGCCCTTGCACACTGTCCAATAGGATTTGACGCTTGAGATTGCTTGTGAAGATATGCTGCTCATGATCAGTCAAACCTTTGAAGTCTTTTGCATCTTTATAGATGTCTACTTCTTCAGGACGCCAAAAAAATCCTAACTGTTTATCTGTTAAACTATCAAAACTTTTATACTTCAGCGTATCATAACGCTGGATTGTAGGACCACCTGTTGGGTCCAAGAACGCCAACACTTCTGTATGGTTGGCACGATTTTCTACGTCAAAAACGCTCATAGTATTCCTCTCTCTGTATGTATTAAATTATAATCGGATCTGGTCCGTTTGTCAATCTTAAATTACGCAACTTTCACATTCCTCATCATCCTCAATGTGATAGCCGTTTGTTTGTGGTACTTCTGCTTCACCAACAAGTTTGCTTACATCTAGTTCGCCTTGTCCATCATGTGTGTTAAAGTAGTATAACTGTTTACCACCATATTTGTAAAACATCAACATATGCTGTAACATCAAGCTCATAGGAATCTTTTCATCTTCAAAGTAGATTGGATTGTAACTTGTGTTTACGCTGATGCCTTGGTCAATATATTTTTGTAGCACTGCCATAATTTTAATATAACCTTCTGGGCTACGTTGATCCCAAAGTAGATCATATTTGTTCTTTAGTCGCTTGTACTCTGGTACTACTTGTTTAAGCACACCATGCTTTGATTGCTTTACACTGATAAGGCTACGTGGTGGCTCAATTCCGTTTGTAGCATTTGCAATCTGCGCACTTGTTTCGGCTGGCATTAGTGCCATTAGTGTGCTGTTACGGATGCCTGTTTCTTTTAGTTGCTTACGCAAACCTTTCCAGTCCATGCGTTCTTTATGTTTAATCAATTCGTCTAAATCTTTTTTGTAGGTCATGTTTGGTGTAATACCATGTCCGTACTTTGTTTCTAATGTGCCGCTGATAGCACCTTGCTCTACTGCTAAATCTGCACTTGCTTTGATTAGATAGTATGACCATGCTTCTGCATACTCGTCGATAAGTTCTAATCCTTGTGTGTCAATGTCTTGATATGTTAGGTCATGCTTGGCTAACCAATATGCAAAGTTAATAATACCAACACCAATAGGACGGCGTTTCTTTGTAGAAAGTTCTGCGGCAAGTATTGGATAACCTTGATAACTTAGTAGTGCATCTAGTCCACGCACTGCAAGTGTACAAGCCTTTTCAAAGTCTGCTGGTGTGCGCACATTACCCCAATTAATAGCACTCAATGTGCAAAGGCTAATTTCACCTTCAGGATCATTTAGATCTTTTAATGGCTTTGTTGGCAAGTCAATTTCTGCACACAAATTACTTTGTCTAATAGGTGCAACCTCTGGAAGGAATGCACCGTGATCATTTGCATTGTCTACATTCTGTAAGTAGATACGTCCTGTGTTTTTACGTTCTTCCATAAACGCACCAAACAACTGTGCTGCTGGAATAGTTTTCTTACGTAGTCTTGTATTGCGCTCTGCTGTTTCATATAGCTCACGGAACTTGTCTTGGTCAGCAAAAAACGCATCGTAAAGTCCTGGCACATCACTTGGTGAGAACAATGTAATATCTCCGCCTGTGATAAGACGCTCATACATCAACTTGTTAAACTGCACACCATAGTCCATATGACGCACACGATTTTCTTCTGTGCCTTTGTTGTTCTTCAGCACCAACATATCCTCTACTTCTAAGTGCCAAATTGGATAGTAGATTGTAGCTGCTCCACCACGCACACCACCTTGGCTGCATGACTTTGTTGCTGCTTGGAACATTTTGTAGAATGGAATAATACCTGTGTGATATGCATCACCTTTACGTATTGGGCTGCCAATAGCACGGATACTTCCGCCACCTATACCAATACCTGCTTTTTGACTTACGTACTTAACAACGCTTGCGCTAGTAGCATTGATGCTATCAAGACTATCGTCAGTTTCAATAAGGACGCATGAAGAGAACTGCCGCTGAGGCGTTCGTACTCCAGCCATAACAGGAGTAGGAAGACTAATATCATGTAGGCTAATAGCGTCATAATAATCCTTTACCCAACGCAACCTTGTTTCTTTTGGATATCCTTGGAACAATGTTGCTGCAATCAGCACATAACACATCTGTGGTGTTTCGAATATTTCACCTGATACTCTGTTCTGACACAAATACTTACCACGCAACTGCTCCATGGCAACATAAGTTAGATTTTCATCACGCTCGTGTTTAACAAAACTATTTATAGCATCCCATTCTTCATCATCGTAATAGGTTATCAGTTCTGGATCATAAAAACCTTTTTCTGTGTTGCGCTCTACTAATTCTTTTACTGTACATGGCTCGTAGCCATTGTAAACTTCTTTACGTAGTGCATAATTAATAAGTCTACCACCTACAAACTGATAGTTTGGTGTTTCTTCACTGATAAGATCTGCTGCTGCTTTGATAAGTGTTTCTTGGATTTCACTTGTGTGCATTCCATTAAAAAATTGGATCTGACTCTTAATTTCTACCTCGCTTGGACTAACGCCTGTAATATTTTCTGTAGCATAAAAAACAACTTTGTGTAATTTTTCGATGTCTAACGGCTCACGGCGTCCGTCACGCTTGGTAACTTGAATCATTATTTTTATCCTTATTTTTTAGTTATCAGGTATTTATTAATAGGTTGGTAATTCATCATATCGTATTTGACATTCGAGATTTGGTAATTCTTTTGTGTCAATACTCTTATCATAATAATACCCAATTGCTTGATTGTCAACAAAAAGAAGATACTTCATAGCACTTTCTTTTTTGTCTAGTACTATATGTATCTCGAAACGACTGTGGGAAAAACGGTCAGTTAACTGTAAAGTATAGTACATTGCAAGAATTTTTGTAAATTCACAATAGGTGTTTTCTTTGAGCAACTCCCAAGGATCGGGCCAAGTTTTTGTATCATAAGGATCGGCTGCAATGCTGCTGATAGGCACATTGTTCCAAAAATAAATAACATCAAGCAATGGATTTTCTGCTTTTTCCAATTGTTCACGGAACTGTCGCCAGAGTTTGATTCTGTCAAATAAATTTTTATCAACCATTAAACTATATATTTAATTGAGAATTCTAGTTCGTCATCAACTGGAGATAGTGAATCAATAACAGTGTTGAATGCATTAATGTGTATTTCTGTATCACTGTTTTGGAATGCATTGCCTCTAATACCAAATACTAGAAGTCCTGCCTTACTAGGGTTACCTGTAAAAACGTAGTCATCATTAAAACTAATACTTGCACCTGTGTATAATTTATTATACAAAATCCTTATAGTACCTTGCTGATAAACTGGTCCAGGAGATACTTCTGCCCTGTACATATAATTAAGCTCAATAGTACCTCTGTTGGAATCAGCTGGCAATCTAATGATTGTAGTACCATCAGTTTCTACACTACCTGTGTCTAAAATTGCACCAATTTCTCTTTTTACAGGAAAATTTAAATTAGTCCTTTTACTACCTTTTATTTCTGGTAGGTAATCTTGTGAAAAATATAAATCGTCAACTGTTAATTCTTGCGTTCTTTGGAAGTAATCATTTACGCTGCTGTTGAAATCCATATCTCTATAGTCTGCATCAGAAATACCAGTAACATCATTTTTATAAAATTCAATCACAGGTGTTACAACCACGCTGCTACTGTTGTCTCTGCCTACATTTAAGAATGTGTTACTTTCACTACGGTTGTAATTACCAGTGCGAACGTAAATACCCTGTTTGTCAATTGCATCAAATACATAATCTTTAATTAAAGTATGTTGTGATCCATTTTGTTTTCCTACCGGAAGCACAGTAAGTGCGTCTCCTCCAAGACTAAATCCAATACCACAATTTTCTGCCTTGCCAAACATAAATTTGTTGTAATTTATGTCGTAATCACTCCATACTGCACAACTTAATCCATTGTAATGCACATTTTTGAATATGTTATTATCAGTGGTTGCTGTTGCAACACTACCGTTTGAAAGATATATACCAATCCAATTACTTGCAGGATCGCCATCACTGTTAATTGCTAATCCATTGCTCCAAGATCCATTGATTTTGATATTTTCAAATTCACTGTCTTTACAATTTTCTAGTAAGATTGCACCACCATAACTTGTGTGAGTGATTGTCATATCTTGAATAGTAATATTACGAGCCATATTGGTTGAATCTGTTGTACTTGGATCAGCATATGTTCCAGGCACACTGGTGTCATTTACAGTTTGGAAAATATGAGCAGGCGAATTATCTGCAAGACTCAAAATTGTGGTCTTGTCTATTCCATCACCAATAAGATTTGCGTATGGAGGAACTCTTAAACCACTGCCTCCGATGTAGTATTCACCTGCAGGAAAATATAATTTAATTCTGCTTTTAGCTAAACCCTTTGATGCTGGATTTAAAAACAGTTGATCAATAGCACGTTGTATTTTTACAGTTTGATCTTCTGTGCTGCTTTCAACACCAAAGTCTCTAATGTTAACAATATCATCTAATTTTTCTTGTAGTGTTCTTTCTACTGGACTACTAATGGCTTCGCCTGTTTGTATTTCACCTCTTTTATAAGCATAATTTCCAACTGTTGTTAGTAGATCATCTGCTTCAGTTAAGATTTTTGTATTACCAACTTGCGGCGAACCTTCAGACACCGCACCATTACCAATGTAAAGTTCTTGGGTGTCAATAGCCCATCCTATTTCACCTGATGCAAGTTGAGGTAATCCACTTCCTTGATTTTTTCTGCCACGTCTGTGTTGAATACGAGATATCTGTACAACGGCCATTCTTAACTCCTGATATTGTAAATGTATTTATCTAGAGTATGTCTTCATTAAATTCCATAAAAGTTGTTGTGATCGAAATGCGTAAGATTCATTAATAGGATTATTTTGTATTGTAAAAGAATTTGGATCTAATAGTTTGATATTACCTTGTTTGTCTAGTACAAAGTTAGCTAAGTTCATATCCATGTGCATAAAATAACTACCGGCAGGTAAGTTCTGCTTAGAAAAAAGCAAACACTCTGTATAGATTCTTGTATAAAGAATTAAAAAATCACGCTTAAATTCTTCAGATAGATTGTATTGGTCTTCAATTAATGTTGAGACAGATTGATCTATATCAATGTATTCCATAGAAAAGGTTTTCTCATCGATCCATTCAATTAATTTAACAGCATAATTATTTCTACTGCTGTATTGTTTATATAGATCAAAATTTTCTTTAGACCAACTCTCACGGCGTAAAGTTTTAATAACAAGATTCTTTTTAAAAACAATCTTGCTTTCTCTTTTTACTATGCTTTTATGCTTTTTCATAATATTGTTTACAACGATTCCACCATTCTTGTTCCCATTCAGCAAATTCGTCTGGCCACAAGTCAAACTGTTGATACTCTCCTGCACGACTGCACATGAAGATATGTCCTTCACGTATATCAGTGCCATGCACTTCATTGTGTGCAATTGCATAAGCTGTAAGTTGTAGGAAATAATCTTCAACCCATTCTAATTTCTTAGGCTTGTTCGTTTGCTTAAAATCCATGATGCATGGATTGCCTTTATACACACCAACCAAGTCAGTTGTACCTGCATAGATATTAGGAACATATAGTGGAACTTCACTGCCCCATATTTCGTCTACATCATCCATGGCGTGTACTTTGATAGTTGTAGCCATCATATGTGCTTGTTGTGCATAAGGATTACTACCAGGTTGTGGCCACTCTCCTGTTTCAACATACTTCTCTAAGTAGTGGTGCATCCTAGTTCCAACGCCACTTGCTTCTGTAACAATCTCTTGTGCTTTCTGTTCGCCTACACGTTTTTTCCACGCAATTAAATGGCTCATATCTTTTGTGTTGCTTAGGATAGTAGTAACACTGGCTACTGGTGCGCCGCCAGGTGCTGCATAACGGCGCTTGCCGTCTACTTCTACACGTTTTAATTTTTCATACGTGTACTTGGGTTTGATTAAAGTCATATGTTATATTAACATTAAAGGTCTGATAAGTCAACAGCGTTTTTAGCCATTTGTCCTACAGTGTCTCCACCTTCACCACCTTGTGGTAGTGCATCCACACTATCACCTTGGAAGTTAATTTCGTCTTTATTAAAGTTTTTGATTATCTTTTTAAGTTGTGGATCTTTGTTATAGTTCATAGCAAACGTTTCGTAACTAAATGCTTCTACGCCCATGCCTGCCAGCATATCATTTAGTTCATCTACTCCAATAGAGGTTTCGCCGTCAGCTTGTAGCTGCTTCAAAACTTGTATTGTTTTTGGATTAGTATTCTCTGTTACTTTTTTTTTGAAAGTTTGCGAGCTAGGTTACGTGGATCAACACTTTCACGTGTTTCTCTACCTGCTGGCTCTTCGCCGCCTGCTGCTGCTAGGTCAACATCACCTTCAGCTGGCATTGGCTCTGCTGCGTCCATATCAACTGTTGGTTCCATACCCATATCATCTGCTGGTATTTCTTCTGCACCCATTGCCGGAGCAGGAGCACCTTCACCTGTTAATAGTCCAACACCATTGCTTAGGCTTTCACGTGCTTGTTCCATTGCAGTGTATAGTCCTTCTAGTGCTGGCTTCACACCTTGTACGAACTGTGTGCTTTGATCCACACCCATTTCATCACGGATAGCGTCAGCAAGTTCTAGCATACTTTCTGTTTGCATTTCTGCTGTATCTTCCATCCAGTTAGTAACACGATCAACCATATCTTTTGCAGCCATAATAATTTCTGCATTGTCTTCTGCACCTTCAGTAACTACTGCTTCATCAGTTTTCTTTTTATCCTTGATGGCTTTCTTCATTGGCTCTTTCTTGTCGCCGTCTTTGTCCATATCTAAAAAGTCAGGCTTTGCTTTCTTTTCTTCAAGTGCTTCTTCTTCAATATCACCACGCTCTGAAATTTCAGCATTCAACACGTCTAAGAACAGTTTAGACTTTTGATAATCTTCACTTTCGATTACTGTATCAAAACTTTCACTAACTTCAATTTGAGACAACTTGGTGCGGATTTTGTTACGTGCATCCTGTAGTTGTTCTAATGTAAAATTTTCTAATTTAATTCTTGAGCCAAAGCGTTTTGCTAGGCTTTCGTTTAAGCTCTTTGCTGTTACTGGTTTTCCAAATTCACTAATGATCATGTTTGTATTCCTAAAAGGTTGTGTTAAAGTTATTTATCTCTATTCGAAGATGATTGCTTCTAATTTTTGACTAGTTCTGTCCCTATGAGATTTACTAACTTCATATCTTACGTATGCTAAATCTTTCTTCATACTGTTATTACTGTTTTTTATTGTATATTCATAAAAAATACAGTCGTTATCATGTTTTGAATACTCTTTATCGTATTCTTGGATTAAAGTAATATCATTATCAATGCTATATTCTTTTGCAACTGCAAGAGCTCCTAGTTTTCTATTTGCCAAATAAAATTGCTTGCCATTTTCACAGTCAAATAAAATATAACCTTTATTTCGACTATATCTAATTGCAACTTTTCCAATACGGATACTGTTACCTTTACGCATAGGCAAAGGATTACGTTTGGTACCGCTATCAATAAGATGCGCTAATTTTTTAGAAAGGTTTACGTCCATTTTTCACCAGATACACTTTTTCATCTTCTACAATTTTCGTTATTAAACTTTTCCTAATTAAGTTTTCAATTACGGTTTGCTCTCGTTCAGTAAATTGTTCTGGTATCATCACATCTTTGATTTTATCCAACAACTCCGCTTCCTCATTAGTTGTTTGGATTTCAAAGTGTGATATTAATTCATTAAATCTCATTGTGGCTGCACTGCAACCGGTTGTATATTTGTGCTTACAGTTGGTGCCGCTTTAGGAGTTACTGTGGTATTTTGTTGCGACTGTTGCTGTGTTTGTTGAGCTTTTTGTTGCTGCACTGCTGCTTGAGCTTTAGGCTTGCTTGCTCTTAAATCTGCAATTTCTTTATCAAGTGCTTGACGTTGTTGCATTTTTTGTGTAATAGCATCATCAATTGCTTTAATAGGATCATCTCCCATTGGTTGTCCTGTCATTGCTGTAGCTAGTTCTGTAATTTTCATCTGTTTAATGCCTTTACTCTTCTGCTTGCAGGACTAACACGTTTAGTTTTTTTGGCTTTACGTACCATTTTAGCACCTAATCGTGCCTTTGTCAACTTTAATCTTGCTCTTTTCTTTACATCGGGTGCTGCAAAACATTGCCCAATATCAGCAACAATTCTTCCTGCTCGAGATCCTGATGTACAACGAAATTTTCTAACAACTTTATTGCCACGTTTGGCCCAAGCCATTTTTTCTGTGATATTATACAATTCTCTTAGTTGCATTAACTCATTTGCATTATGATAACCACTATAGTAGATAATAAACCTGCTACAATGGTACCTGCTGCTCCTATAATAACTTTAACTAGACTTTGTTGGCCTGACGCCATTTGATCTGCAATGCCATCAAGTTTTTCTTCAACAGCAGTAAGTCGCTGTTCAAAACGCTCATAACGTAAGGCACACATATCAACGTGTGCTTCTAAACTTTCTCTTTCGATCTTTGATGGTGCCGACATTTATTCTCCAATTATATCTACGACAGGAAATAGCCTTTTCGTTACCTAAATAAATGCCTTACAGATTTACTCTGTATATTATTTATCAATTTTTCTAAAAACAATATTAGTATATTTTTCATCTGTGGTTCTAAAAACAGGAAGTTCAAATGTACAGTCTTCTGATAAATTATGAATAAAAGGAATGAGATCAAAATCAGTTTTTAACAAATCAATATTAGTTGCTCCATATTCAATATCAAAAACAAATTTCCAAGCGTGACTCACATTATCGTGAGCTAAACCAAAATTAGGAAAGTCAGAAACTTTCTCAGGACACTTGATTACAGTAGGGTTTGCTCTTAACCCAATTGTATTCAATATTGTATGATAGTTTTGTTCCTGATTAACTAGAAAAGGATCTTGTCCTTTCCTTGCTTTTGTTTGCGTGATATCAGCTAAAGTAAATAATTCAAACATCAAAGTACTTATCGGCCATAAAAAAAGCGCCACTGTAAAAGTGACGCTTTGTTTTTTTATAATGGTAACTTACGCTACTGTGAAGCTAGATGCTGCTGTAACTGATGTGTCTGTACCAATCCCGTCTAGGGCTGCTAAACGTCTTGCAATCGAAGTTGCATCAACACCGTGTCCGTCCATTACAACATGGATGACACCTGAGGCATCATTTACTGCAAATGCCATTAGTGGCTGTAGTTCACGAAGGATAAGATCGTAAGTTGAACCGTGTGCGGCGTCTACTGCACGAAGGTCTACTGGGTTATCATCTGTTCCGTCTGAATCTGCATCGATACCGATTACAAACATTTTAAGCTGTGCTACACTCTCTAGTGTACCTACTGCGTTGTCACCACCGTTTACTGGTGTAAAATCATATGTTGCCATTTTTTTCTCCTAAATCTTAATAGCTTGCCCATTACTCTATGGACTTTCTTATATTGTATTTACCATTTTAGAAGAAAAAGTATTACTTACGGCTGTTTTTTGCTCTTTTATGCAAAACTTTTAATTGCTGCACATATGCAGGTCCTGCTCGTACAATATCATCAACCATTATTATGATTGGCAAATAAGCCTGCACAAAATTAGCGACAACTGCTCTACCTGCTGTTGCACTTTGTAGGAACTTTGCAATATAGGGCAACCTTGTAACATCTACTAAGAATCTATAGTTTATCACATCAGTTTGTTTAACATCGTCAGGAACACTCGCATCAAATTCAGGATTAGTTTTGGTAAAGTCTTCTAGGTTTTTATCTAATGCAAGTTTTGTAAAATGATGTAAAAAATCACTGTCACTAAGTTTTGCTCTGCCTGCAAACAATAACCTAGTGATAGTAAGCTCACGCTCTTTTTGTGTGTCTGTTGAAAATGAGCTTAAACGTCTGCGCAAAGTTTTATAATCACTGTTGATTATTCCTAGCTCTCTTTCAAGTTGGAATAGATCTTTGTCGTCAACAGATTCTGGTTTTTCTCTACGCTTCATACGTCTTAGATAACCATTAATATTTCCTACGCTTAACAAAACTCTGCGTCTTTCAGTTTTTGCACTACCAGGATTTTTTAGCTTACCTAATGCTTTTTCATCCCCTGTAATAAAATAAAATAGATTGTACAAATCGCTGCTATCTACTCTTAGTCTATCGTATTCTCTATACATTACAGTCTTATGAGCATAATGCCCGACTATATCTCTATATTGTCTATAATGGCGCATTGCTTGCATCATCATAATTATTAGGAACGCACGTTCTTTACAATCTGTGTATGTCAGCATACGTTGATTGTTGCTGTTGCGTGTCATACGTGCTTCAGTTAAATCGTTAAGGAATTCAAAAGCCATTACTTTTTACTTTCAATAATTTTATCTACGCCTGTTTTGAACTTGCGACTATTGCCAGCTCTAATACTATTGAGAAAACGTCTTTCCAATTCACCAGCAGTTTTTTCATCATAGGTTTCATATAATTTACTAATAAGATTAATTGAACTTTCGATTAGATTAGTGCCAGTTGTTTGTATAAATTCGTCACCACGAGTATGATGTAGATTGTTAAGCTCTTGTAATATGCTTCGAGTGCGTTTTCTCATTGTCAATACCTCTAGTTGTATTTATATTATGACAAAACTAAATACCTTTATAAGTGAGGGCACAAGATGATAACTGAAATGACATTTATGGAGCGAAGCCTCCTATTTGCTAAGTTAGCAAGCATAGCATACCAAGATGACGTAGGACAAGTCAAAAAAGATGTTCGCAAATTAGGATTTACCACAGTAGAGTTTTATAATAGAGAAGGCGCACAAGCATATAGATTCATGAACAAGACTGATCTAGTGATTGCTTGTCGTGGAACACAACCTACAGAGTTTAATGATATCAAAGCAGACCTAAATGCGCTGCCTGTGATAGCAGAAACTGTTAGCCGTGTACACAAAGGATTCAAAGCAGAAGTTGATGAACTTTGGCCAATGGTACTAGAAGATATCGATCGTAAAGTCAATCAAGGTAAAAAACTTTGGTTCTGTGGACACAGTCTAGGTGCTGCAATGGCAACTATCATGGCCAGCCGTTGTCACTTATATGAAGATATTGATCCTGTGCAAGAACTTTATACATATGGCTCGCCAAGAGTAGGCTGGAAAGGTTACTGTAAAAGTTTAGGTGTTCCGCATCAACGTTGGGTCAACAACAATGATATAGTTACTCGTGTGCCTCTAGCATTAATGGGTTATAAACATCATGGCACTGAACATTATATGAATGCATATGGTAACAAACGTAATCTAACATATACTCAAAGAGTCAAAGATCGTTGGCGTGGTATGTGGATGGGTATCAAAAAAGGTAAAATAGATAACTTTGGCGATCACTCAATGACAGAGTATATTGGTAACTTGGAAAAAATGCAGGGCTAACCATGGCCCTGTGCGTGTGTATTACGGCACAACCCGACTGTATCAGTCAATATTAATAATAACATCTTTCTCTAGATAGTCAAGACATTTTTCTGGAGTTGTTTCTCCGTACGGATCATTGTCATCACCGTCGTTGTTGATGCCAGGTTCCTGCCACCACTTCTCTACAACACCATTGTGCATAATGCACATATAACGCCACGAACGCAAACCAAAGCCCAAGTGGTTCTTACCAACTAGCATACCCATAAAACGTGTGAAGTTACCAGAGCCATCTGGAATAACTTTTACGTGTTGAATATCTTGCTGTTTGGCCCAAGCGTTCATAACAAATGCATCATTGACAGAGATACAGTACACTTCATCAATACCTGCATTACGAATGTGGTCATAGTTTTCTTCAAAGCCTGGCAACTGATATGTTGAACAGGTAGGAGTAAATGCTCCTGGCAATGAAAATAAAACTACACGTTTGTTTTTAAATAGTTCGTCGCTGGTTGTTTTTTGCCAGCGATACGGATTAGGTCCGTCAATGCTTTCGTCTCTAACACGAGTTTGGAATACCACGCACGGTGGTTTGAATCCTTCAATCATCTGTGTGTCTCCTTCGGGCTTGTATTTATTATAATCCGTTTGGCACTATAACATAATGAATCATTAGAACGATAGCAACTGATGCACCTAGTCCAATCATCATTTTGAAGAAGTCTCTAGTAACTAGCGGAAACACTGTTTTAAACTTATGCTTGCCTGTTACTGTTGCCATTGCTAACTCACGTCCACATAGCAAACCTACGAACACCCAAGTTGTTGACATTGGAATATCATTAAGTTCTTTGAAGAACCAAAGTATCAACCAGTATACAGCATCAATGATTGTAGCACTACGCACATATCTTGTGTTGTGCTTTTCAATAACGATGTTTTGGATCTTACCGCCGCCTTCACGAAACATATAATATAGTCCGCCTACAAATACAACACTGATCAGTATCATAAGATCAACAGGTAGTTGTCTAGGCAGGAACACTGCGATATTTGCCATATCGTGTGACAACCAAGTGAACCACAGGAAGCCTGTTGTTACCCATTGTCCAATACGCCAATATCTTTTGTGTTCTTCTTTGACTGGCTTTGCTTCATCCAGTAGTTTGCTTACCACAATCCAAATAGCATATGCTGCCACTGCCGCCACTGCATAACCCATCATTGATTTCATCAGCATCTTTTCTAGAACAAACGTGCTGGCGAAAGCACTGAGCACTAAAAAGGATGTGCTAACTGGCACACCAATACGTGTCAATATCAATAGCACACCTGGTGCTGCTGCGTGATACCATTGTATTTCTTGAAAAGGTATTTTGTTTAGACGACCATAACTAATGTCGCCTCCATTCATATACCATCCATACCAGATTGTATATAATAAAACAGCCGAAGCGGCTGCCCACATTGTTCTCCAGTGAAAACGATCATTGTTTGATGCAATCCACGTTCCTAACGTCTGGACTGAATCGTTTGCGATAACTGCATAGGCTGCGAATAAAAAGCCAATGAGCATCCATATAGTGAGTAGTTCCATTTTGTCTCCTTTGCTTGACGGCTTTACCCCGTCGCTCACAAGTAACTGTATGTTACACGATTACTTAGTAAAAGTCTAGTAAAAAGTTTGTAACAGATTTATGACAATACCCTTGCGCTATACGCAAAACGTCTTTGTCAAAATAACATAGCAAAATGGTCAGTTATTGTGTTATAGTATGATAAGTAAAAGCGTAGAAGGAGTAAAACTAGCAGGTGCTAGACTCGGATCACACATATACATATATACAAGGAAAAACACAAAATGACTACACTAGTAGCAAACACATTTGCTTGGCCATTCCGTTGGCTAAGAATATTAGCAGTAAAAGCACAAGCCGCAAAAGCAGCAAGAGCAACTGTAGCAGAATTATCAGCACTATCAAATGCAGACCTACATGACATCGGCCTTTCGCGTGGCGAAATCCGTAACTTGGCAAAACAGCATTATGAAGATACTGTAAACGCAAACTTGAAAGGATGGGTATAATGACAACATTAGTATCAAACTATGTATTCTCACCTTTGTCGGGCTTGTGGCGTGGAATAGAACGTTCGATGATGATAGCCGGATACAGCCGAGCGGCTTCGGAACTAACAAGGCAGGGCTATCACGAGGAAGCCAAGAAGACCATGTTAGAACTTACAAAGTTGCGTAACGAAAAATAGTCTTGACATAAATATAAAGTGCTAGTATAGTTAGTATATTAGCCAACAGTGACACACACAGGGAGAAGACTATGAATGACACTATGACAAAGAACTTTGAGCAGTTTGCAGATGTTATGAAATCAGCAATACCTCAAGTAAAAACCAATAAAAATGGTTATGAGATCAGAACTAAAGTATTAGAGTTTGCACAGAACCAAACTTGGCAAGACTATCACGCCAAGTGGGGTCAGTTCGAAACCACTGTTAAAAAAGATGGTGACGAAGTTGTTACTGAAGTGACAATGCCTGAAGTGCCTGGCGCTGATAAAGTGCTAGAAGCAGCCAATATGTTCTACGATTTTGTAAGCGGTAATAAGAAATAAATACTTTTACAACAAAGAATAGCAAGTAGGCGGGCATAGCCCTTTTTAACAAAGAACATTTAATATAAGCCCCTCGTTTAGTTATACTAGGCGGGGGGTTAACCTTTAGAAGCCTTGTTCTAAATTATTAAGATGATCTTGTTGATCCATTTCGTGTAGCACACCTTCAGCAAACACACCCATTTCGTGTGTGCCTGACAAAGGGGCTAGTTGAAGTTGGATGTCAGTCTTTTCTTGATACACAAATGGTATGCGTCTTTGGATATTCATA